>Ga0157370_10000231_pt1 | contig 71321 bp, 58 predicted proteins | sample C35metaG_FD_113463 | JGI IMG/M metagenome (GOLD analysis project Ga0157370, IMG submission 113463) | Corn rhizosphere microbial communities from Kellogg Biological Station, Michigan, USA - C3-5 metaG | ecosystem: Host-associated > Plants > Roots > Rhizosphere > Soil | place: USA: Michigan...
CGGGGTGCAGGGCGGATGCGGGATGTTCGCCAGCGCATCGGGAAGGCGATGCGTGGAGTCGTACAGCGGGTAGATGCACCATGCGGCGCCGGTGCGGTGGTGATGGGCATGGCGGATGCGGTACAGCACCGGATCGCGCATCACGATGTTGGGCGCGGCCATGTCGATCTTGGCGCGCAGCACGTGCTCGCCGTCCTTGTATTTGCCGGCGCGCATGTCACGGAACAACGCCAGGTTTTCGTCGACCGAGCGATCACGGAAAGGCGACGGCGTGCCCGGGCGGGTGAAGTCGCCCCGGTTGGCGGCGATCTGCTCGGCGCTCTGGCTGTCGACGTAGGCCGCGCCGCGCTGGATCAGCACTTCAGCAAAACCGTAGAGCTGCTCGAAGTAGTCGCTGGCGTAATAGAGGTGCTCGCCGCCGGCATCGCTCCACGAATAGCCGAGCCAGTGCACGGCGTCGATGATGGAATCGACGTATTCGGTGTCTTCCTTGACGGGGTTCGTGTCGTCAAAGCGCAGGTGGCAGCGGCCGTTGTAATCCTTGGCCATGCCGAAGTTCACCCAGATGCTCTTGGCGTGACCAATGTGCAGGTAGCCATTGGGCTCCGGCGGAAAGCGCGTGACCACGGGCGGGATCGGCTGGCCGGTGGCGTCCTTGCGATTGGCGTAGGTGCCTTGCGCGAGGTCGCCATCAATGATCTGGCGCAGGAAGTTGGACGTGGGGGCGGCGGCAGTCGACCCGTTGGCGGTGGCGTTGTCTTGGCTCATGGGAGTGCGTGATTCGGCAATCCCGCGATTTTACAGTGCCCGGCGGCTTACGCCCCCGGACGCTATTTGCGCTGGGCCAGGCCGTCGAGCGCCTGTGCGCGCAACAGCTCATTCGAGGCGGTGAAGGTCTGCTGCCGGAGTTGCGCGATTTGCGCGGCGCGATCGGCTTCCGAAAGGCCGGTAAAGGCGTTGATGCGATCGCGTTCGCGCGTGTAGGTGTCGTAGCGGTTGCGCCAGTCGGCCTCTTCGCGGTTGCCCTGGATGAGGCGGTCGGCCACGAGGCTGTCCACGCCGCGCGCTGACAGGCGCTGGCGCATCTCGGTTTCGCTCATGCCTTGCTTGGTCCACGTTTCCATGTCGCTGGCGAGCTTGAGCGGGGCGGAGGCATCGCGCCGCGCCTGCTGCACCGAGGGCGGCAGGTTGGCATCGATGGCGGCGATCCTGGCAGCGCGCTGCTCCGGCGTGAGCGACGGATCAGCCATCACGGCCAGGCGGTCCAGTGCGGCGGCGTCCATCGCTTCGTCATCGCCGTACCAGGCCTGGGCGACGTCCGCCCCCAGGTATTGGCGGCGCAACGCGGTGCGCTCGCTCAACTGCTGGCGTAGCGTGGCGATCAGCTCCGGCCGCTGCTGGACTTGTTCGAGGCTCGGCTTGTTGCGGCCGGTGGTGCCGTTCTCAGCCGCTGCCTTGCGATAAGCCAGGTAATGCTGCAACAGCGATTGCGCCTCCGCCAACGCGGGCGTGATCAGCTTGGCGCGCAGATGGGCCTCGGCCATCGACACACGCTGCGCTTCGGGCAGCGACGCGGGCACATCCAGGAAGTAGTCGAACACCGCGCGGTTGGCGGCTTCGACGATGAGGTGGCCGTGCGCATCGACGTGCAGGCCGTCCGGCGCCTGTGTGTCGGCCAGCTCGGGTGCGGGCACGCCCGTCGTCAACGGTTCGCCGCCCACGCTGCCGATGAATGCGCCCTTGGCCGCCTGCGGCTGCGAAGCCACAGGCGTGTCCGATGCATCCGACGTGTGCCACCAGTAGACCCCGCCCGCCACCGACACCGCCACCAGCACGGCGACAACAAATGTCATGGGTTGTATCGATGGCGATTGGGGCTTCATCGTGGCGATCGGCGTTAGGCGATTAGAGGGTTAGAGACCTGCCGTCTTCAGTCGATTGGCCTGCGTGCGGATCACAGCAACGGGGTCCGCCGCGCCCCAGCCGATCAGGCCGAGCAACTGGTTGACCTCATCCAGGTGGTTCCACGCGTAATCCGTCGACAAGACCTGCCCGAACTTCGCGCTGCACACGGAGACGAGCCCGTCGTTGGTTCCCGAGCCACGCGCCTGCATGACGCCGCCGCTGAACACCAGCACCGGATCAAACACGTCGAGAAGGTTGGTGGCGGTGGAGCGGCCCGTCCACGAATACAGTTTCTGCACGTTGCCGTTGCGCACGTCGGTGGCGCTGCCGGTGTTGCACCCGCTGGCCAAGCCCGCGCTCGGGAAGGCCTTGTTGAAATCAGCCGCGCCCGACGTCGACAGGATATGCAGCGCCGCAAAACCGTTTTGCGGATTGCTGTTGCCGTTGAACCAGCCGAGCACCGAGCCGAATATGTCGGCACCGAGGTTCACGAGCGCTTGGAACGGAGCGGGTGTCGACTCCACAAAATCCGCAAACTCCGACCCCTTGTGCGGTGTGCCGATGGTGGTGACGGAGGCCACGAGGTTGGGCGCCACGGCTGCCGCGTAGCGCGACGTCAGCCCGCCCTGGCTGTGTCCAATGAGGTTGACCTTGGCTGCGCCCGTGGTGGCCAGCACGCTGCGGATCTGGCTGACGAGCTGCTCGCCGCGCACGGTTTCATCGTTGAAGGCGGAGACATCGGCCACGTAGACGTTGGCGCCGTTGGCGCGCAGGTCTTCGGGGATCTGGTACCAGTAATCGACCACGCCGAGGAACTTGCTGGTGCCCGATAGGCCGTGCACCAGCACGATCGGGTACTTGGTGGCGGCATATGTGCTGGCGGCCTGGGCCGGCGCGGCCGCACCCAAGGTGAGCGCGGATGTGGCCAAGACGGCGGCTGCAGCGTGTGTGCGCAGGAAGCTGCGCGCTGATCCATAGACAGCATGGAGCAGGGAAGTCTGTGACATTCGGTTGTCTCCTGACATTGGATAGGTGGTCGACCTCTGTGGGCCGATCGCCCTCCGTTATCCGAAGCGCCGTGTCCAACGTCAACTGGAGTGGAGGTTTGGCTCTAATGCTGCGCTGCCGCGTGCGCAAACAAAAACCGGAGGGCGAGCCTCCGGTTTCGTAGGGTGCGATGCAGCAACGTCGCGCCTCTCACTCTTCTTGAAACGCCTCCTCGCGTTTCCTGTTGATAGCCGGCAGAGCCACCAACAAGATCAGGATGCCCGCTGCAATCAGCAGCCCCAGCGACAGCGGGCGCGTGACGAAGGTGGAGAAATCCCCGCGCGAGAGCAGCAGCGCGCGGCGGAAGTTTTCTTCCATCATCGGCCCGAGCACGAAGCCGAGCAGCATGGGCGCCGGTTCACAGCGCAGCTTCACGAACATGTAGCCGATCAATCCGAAGAGCGCCGTCTGGAAGATATCGAACGTTGTGTTCGACACCGAATACACGCCGATGCAGCAGAACACCAGGATGGCCGGATACAGAAAGCGATACGGCACCTTCAACAGACGCACCCACACGCCGATCATCGGCAGGTTCAGCACGATCAGCATCAGGTTGCCGATCCACATCGAGGCGATCAGGCCCCAGAACAGCGCGGGGTTGCTGGTCATCACCTGCGGGCCGGGCTGGATGTTGTGGATGGTCATCGCACCGACCATCAGCGCCATCACCGCATTGGGCGGAATGCCCAGCGTGAGCAGCGGGATGAAGGACGTCTGCGCGGCAGCGTTGTTGGCCGATTCCGGACCGGCCACACCTTCGATGGCACCCTTGCCAAACTCGTGTGAATACTTCGACGTCTTCTTCTCAAGCGAATACGACGCGAACGACGCCAGCGTCGCGCCACCGCCGGGCAGGATGCCCAGCAGCGAGCCGAGCGCCGTGCCACGCAGCACGGCCGGGATCATGCGCTTGAAGTCTTCGCGGCTGGGCCAGAGGTTGCGCACGTGCTCGACAAAGGTTTCGCGGTGCTCTCTCTGTTCGAGGTTGGCGATGATCTCGGCAAAGCCGAACACGCCCATTGCCACCGACACGAAGTTCAGCCCGTCGGCCAGCTCCGGCACGTCGAACGAATAGCGCGCGGTGCCCGAGTTCACGTCGGTGCCGACCAGACCGAGCAACAGGCCCAGCACGATCATCGCGATCGCCTTGATGAGCGAGCCCGAGGCCAGCACCACCGCCCCGATCAGGCCCAGCACCATCAGCGAGAAATACTCTGCCGGCCCGAAGTTGAACGCGAATTCCGACAGCGGCGTGGCAAACGCCGCCAGCACCAGCGTGGCCACGCAGCCGGCGAAGAACGAGCCCAGACCCGCGGTGGCCAGCGCCACACCTGCGCGGCCCCGTCGGGCCATCTGATAGCCGTCAATGGTGGTCACTACCGATGACGATTCGCCCGGCAGATTGACGAGGATGGCCGTGGTGGAGCCGCCGTACTGTGCGCCGTAGTAAATGCCGGCCAGCATGATGAGCGCGGCTACCGGCGGCAGCGCATACGTGGCGGGCAGCAGCATCGCAATGGTGGCGATGGGGCCGAGACCAGGCAACACGCCGATCAGCGTGCCAAGCACGCAGCCGATGAACGCGTAGATCAGGTTCTGGATAGACAGTGCGGTGGAGAAGCCGAGCGCGAGATTGGCAAAGAGATCCATGGTGTCGTCCGCGTCTTGCTCAATTGCCGATGAAGGCGGGCCACACCGGGAACTGCAGCTTGAGCCCGTAAACAAAGGCCGCGAGGCTCATCACCACCATCACGATGGCGGTGCCGACCGCGCCTTTGAGCGTGAACTCGTGGCTCGCCATGCTGGAGACCAGCACGAGCACCACAAGCGAGAGCACCAGCCCCAGCGGTTGCAGGAGCAGCCCGAACAGCACCACCGAACCGAGAACCCACAGCAGCGTCTTGACGTCCCAGCGCGGAATGCGATCGATCACGCCCTTGCGCGACAACGATTGCACGACCACCACCACGCCCAGCAGCACGAGGACCACGCCCAGCCAGAACGGGAAGTAGCCGGGCCCCATGCTGCCTGCCGTCCCCATGCGGTAGCTGCGCGCCAGAATGGCAAACGCTGCGCCGGCGACGATGAACATGACGCCGGATGCAAAGTCCTGGTGACTGCGGATCACCGGACGACCTCGTGGATCGTTCTGCAAGTCTGGTCTCCTCGGAATGGCGTGCAGCGCCGGGTGTGGCAGGCCGCCTTATGCCTTGTAAGGCGCCCAAGTTTGCACGCTAAGCAGACCGGCTTTCAAGCACCTTGCGGAGGGGAGGATGGACCGTGTCATGGCCCGGCGCGGCGCCTGGGCAAACGATTCAGGGTTTGTCCCTAGCGGTGCCCTGGGGAAAACTTGGGGCCGGGCAATGCGGTTGCGCGGCCCCATGCATTTACATGCCGATACCGCGCGCCATCAACACAGCCGCCAGCGGAATGATGATGATCAAGTGCGATTCGATCATGACCCAACGCCGCGTCTTCGCAATTTCCGCGGGCGTCGGCACGAAGTTGGGCAGCGTCTTGCCTTGCTTCTTCCAGCGCAGGATGTTGATGGTCGGAACGATCGACATCAGCCCGACCAGAATGAACAGCCCGACCTTGACGTGGAATACCGGATTGTGAACGTAAAACGCGTAGCCCTTGGCGCCGTAGAACACGCGTAGCAACCCGGTGATCAGCACCGCCAGCGCGGCGAAGCCGAACACAGCGTCATAACGTGCCAGGCGGTGGCGGATCTCGGGCGTCATGTCCGGGCGAAGCACCACGGCCTCGGCGGTGAGAAAGACGATCAGCGTGAAGATCGAGATGTAATGCAGGTAAGCCAGCAACGCATCAAGCCACATGAGGACCTCGTCTTGGGTGGAAGAAGTTGCGATTAGATGACGCCTTGCGCGCGCAGTGCTTCGATCTGCTCGGGCGAGAAGTCGAGCACGTCGCGCAGCACGGTTTCGGTGTGCTCGCCCAGCAGTGGCGGGTGGCTCGCGGCCTTGGGTGGCGTGGCGCTCATCTTGACCGGGCTGCCGACCAGCTTGACCTTACCGGCACTCGGGTGAGGCAGGTCGACGCGCAGTCCGCGCGCTTGCACCTGCTCGTTGTCGAACACCTCGTCGAGCGAGTTGATCGGGCCGCACGGCACGCCGGCGGCTTCGAGCTTGTCGATCCATTCGCCTTTGCCGAAGCGTTTGACCATCTCGGCCAGGATCGGCACCAGCACGTCGCGGTTGGCAACGCGCTGCGGGTTGGTGGCAAAGCGCGGGTCGTCGGCCAGCTCGGGCATGCCGCCGGCGTCAACAAAGCGGCGAAACTGGCCGTCATTGCCGACTGCCACGATGATCCAGCCATTGGCGGCCTGGAACGTCTGATACGGCACGATGTTCGGGTGCGCGTTGCCCCAGCGCTTGGGCGCCTGACCGCTGGCCAGATAGTTCGTGTTCATGTTCGCCAGCATCGCGACCTGCACGTCGAGCAAGGCCATGTCGATGTATTGGCCCTCGCCGGTGCGGTCCCGATGGGCAAGGGCGGCCAGCACGGCCACGGTGGCGTACATGCCGGTCATCAAATCCGAAATGGCCACGCCGGCCTTCTGCGGGCCGCCGCCGGGCAGGTCGTCGCGCTCGCCGGTCAGGCTCATGAAGCCCCCCATGCCCTGCACGATGAAGTCGTAGCCGGCGCGCGCGGCGTAAGGGCCCGTCTGGCCGAAGCCGGTGATGGAGCAGTAGACGAGGTCCGGCTTCACCGCCTTGAGCGATGCGTAGTCGAGCCCGTATTTCTTGAGCTGGCCGACCTTGTAGTTTTCGAGCACCACGTCCGCATGTGCGGCGAGCTTGCGGACGATGTCCTGGCCCTCTGGCGTGCTGATGTCGACGGTGATCGAGCGCTTGTTGCGGTTGGCCGCGAGGTAATAGGCGGCTTCGGCGGTGTTGTTGCCCGCTTCGTCCTTGAGCCACGGCGGGCCCCAGGTGCGCGTGTCGTCGCCGGCGCCGGGGCGTTCTACCTTGATGACGTCAGCGCCGAAATCGGCAAGATTCTGCGCGCACCAGGGGCCGGCAAGCACGCGGGTCAGGTCGAGAACACGGAGATGGCTCAGAGCGCCCATGGATTGACGAATCGACACGATTGGAACGGGTGCACTCTACACCACGCCCCGGCAGGGCCCCAGCCCTACGCGACCAACCGGGGGAAATGCGGCGCAGAATGGACGCGACCGGGGCGCGAACCCCGTATAATCAACGGTTTGCACTAATCCAAGGCGCTCAGGAGCGGATGCTCCGAGGCGCAATGCTGACTCCGGCACCCCGCGACATGAAAGCCTCCGATATCCGCCAAAAATTCCTGACGTTCTTTGAGGGCAAGGGCCACACCGTGGTGCGCTCCTCGCCGCTGGTGCCGGGCAACGACCCGACGCTGCTGTTCACCAACTCCGGCATGGTGCAGTTCAAGGACGTCTTCCTTGGTACCGACAAGCGACCGTACGTGCGCGCGGCCTCCGTGCAGCGCTGCCTGCGCGCCGGCGGCAAGCACAACGACCTGGAAAACGTCGGCTACACCGCGCGTCACCACACGTTCTTTGAAATGCTGGGCAACTGGTCGTTCGGCGACTACTTCAAGCTCGACGCCATCACATGGGCGTGGGAACTGCTGACCAAGGAATACAAGCTGCCGGCCGACAAGCTCTGGGCCACCGTCTACCAGACCGACGACGAGGCCTACGACATCTGGACCAAGGTGATCGGCCTGCCGCCCGAGCGCGTCGTACGCATCGGCGACAACAAGGGTGCGCCGTACGCCTCCGACAACTTCTGGCAGATGGCCGAAACCGGCCCGTGCGGCCCGTGCTCGGAAATCTTCTACGACCACGGCCCGGACGTATGGGGCGGCCCCCCGGGAAGCCCGGAAGCCGACGGCGACCGCTACATCGAAATCTGGAACAACGTGTTCATGCAGTTCGATCGCCAGCTCGATCCGGCGACCGGCGAATACACGCTGACCCCGCTGCCCGCACCGTGCGTCGACACCGGCATGGGCATGGAGCGTCTGGCTGCGATCCTGCAGCACGTGCACAGCAACTACGAGATCGACCTGTTCCAGGCGCTGATCGCCGCCGCCGCGCGTGAGACCAACACCAAGGATCTGGCCAACAACTCGCTGCGCGTGATTGCCGACCACATTCGCGCGTGCTCGTTCCTGATCGTCGACGGCGTGATCCCGGGCAACGAAGGCCGCGGCTATGTGCTGCGCCGGATCATCCGCCGCGCCATCCGCCACGGCTACAAGCTCGGCTGCCGCGCAGCGTTCTTCCACAAGCTGGTGGACGATCTTGTGGCGCAGATGGGCGAAGCCTATCCGGAACTGCGTGAGGCGCGCGACCGCGTGGTCGAAGTGCTGCGCACGGAAGAAGCCCGCTTCTTCGAGACCATCGAGCACGGGATGTCGATCCTCGACGCTGCGCTGGGCGAGCTGAAGACCTCTGGTGCCAAGATGCTCGACGGCGAACTCGCCTTCAAGCTGCATGACACCTACGGTTTCCCGCTGGACCTGACGCAAGACGTCTGCCGCGAGAACGACGTGATCGTCGACGAAGCCGCCTTTGACGCCGCCATGAACCGCCAGCGCGAGCAGGCACGCGCGGCCGGCAAGTTCAAGCTGGTCGCTGGCACGCTCGACTACACCGGCGACAAGACCACCTTCCACGGCTACGACCAGCTCGTGCGCGAAACCGCGCGTGTGACGGCGCTGTTTGTCGACGGTGCATCGGTGCAGGAAATGCACCCGGGCCAGACCGGCGTGGTGGTGCTGGACCACACCCCGTTCTATGCGGAATCGGGCGGTCAGGTTGGCGACCAGGGCACGCTCAAGGCTGCGACCGTCTGGTTTGACGTGGCCGATACGCTCAAGGTGCAGCCGGAAGTGTTCGGCCACCATGGCGAGCTGCGCACCGGCGTGCTGAAGGTTGGCGATGCCGTGGCGGCGGAAGTGGACGCTGTGCGTCGCGCGCGCACCATGCGCAACCACTCGGCCACCCACCTGATGCACAAGGCCCTGCGTGAAGTGCTGGGCAGCCACGTGCAGCAGAAGGGCTCGCTGGTGGATGCCGAAAAGACCCGCTTTGATTTCTCGCACAACGCGCCGATGACGCCGCTGCAGATTCGCGAAGTGGAAGCCCGCGTCAACGCAGAAATTTTCGCCAACGCCGCGACGAGCGCCCAGCTCATGGGCTTTGACGATGCGGTCAAGAATGGCGCGATGGCGCTCTTCGGTGAAAAGTACGGCGACGAAGTGCGCGTGCTGTCGATTGGTTCGTCGAGGGAACTGTGTGGCGGCACGCACGTGGCGCGCACTGGCGACATCGGCTTGTTCAAGATCGTGAGCGAGTCGGGCGTGGCAGCGGGCATCCGCCGCGTGGAAGCCATCACCGGCGACAACGTGTTGCATTACCTGCAGACGCTCGACACGCGCATCAACGAAGCGGCCGCCGCGCTGCGTGCACAGCCGTCGGAACTGACGCAGCGCATCGGCCAGGTGCAGGATCAGGTGAAGACGCTGGAGAAGGAGCTGGAGCGCCTGAAGTCGAAGCTGGCCGCAAGCCAGGGCGACGAACTGGTGAGCCAGGCGGTGGACGTTGCGGGCATCAAGGTGCTGGCCGCCAAGCTAGATGGCGCCGATGCCAAGACGCTGCGCGAGACCATGGACAAGCTCAAGGACAAGCTGCAGACCGCGGCCATCGTGCTGGGCAGCGTGACCGACGGCAAGGTTGCGCTGATCGCCGGCGTGACGGCTGACGCCACGGCCAAGGTCAAGGCCGGCGAGCTGGTCAACTTTGTCGCTCAGCAGGTCGGCGGCAAGGGCGGCGGCCGCCCGGACATGGCCCAGGCTGGCGGCACGGAGCCGGACAACCTGCCGCAGGCGCTGGCCGGTGTGGCAGCGTGGGTGCAGCAGAAGGTCTGATGTAACGCCTTCGCACCGCATGCGCTGAACGGCGCGCGTTCCCGGCAACGGGGCGCGCGCCGTTTTGTTTTGGGGCGATCAGCCAGGCGGCGCAGTTTCCAGCCGGAAGACGCGCAGCCGCTCATTCCGATCGCCATGGCGGGCGCCCGACCAGAATTCGGTCCATTCCTCTCCGGGCGTTCGCGCGTGTGCATGGCTGTCCTGAACGATCAGCCATCGGCACTTGTGGGCGGAGGATTGTGCAACGGGCCGGTGCAGGATGCCGGTGAAGTAACGCAGCATGGGCGCTTCCGATTCGCCCAGATGCAGGCTCGCCATGCAATCGTCGGCGCGCCATGCCGGCGCCAGCTTGGCACTGAGGCTGTCGAACACAGACCGATAGCTCTTGGCCTCGTCCAGCCAAGGCAGCAGCAGGGTGCCGATCAACCCCCAGCCCACCATGGCACCGGCTGCCCACGACATCGCGCCGCGCCAGGCGCCGGCTTGTTTCAGCCGTGGCAGCAGCCAGAGCCATCCCCCTGTCAAGGCGAGCGCTGCGGCCACCGGCGTGGCTTCAAACGGCAAGGTCCAGTCGACCGGCAACCAGCGGTCGAGCCAGAGCAGGCTTGCATGCGATGTGTTTTCCGTCATGACGGCCCACAGCAGCCACGCAAGCAGCACGATGCTGCCGAACAGCGCGCGGCTGAAGTAGTCCCACATGGCGTGCACGCGCATCGGCAGCCGCGCGATTGCTTGCTGGCCGAGCATCGCCAGCGGCACGATGAACGGCAGCAGATACAGCGGGCGGGCTGTCGCCGAGACCTGAAGTGCAAGCAGCCCCACAGCCGCGAACGCCAGTGGCAGCGCCACACGCGGTGTACGCCAATCACGCCACTCGCCGCCAGCCAGTGCAACGAGCGCGAGTGGGCCGGCTGGAAACCCGATGGTCAGCAGCGAATGCCAGACGTAGAACGGATCGTCGTTCTCCGCGCCCAGCACGGGTACGGAAAAGCCCAGGAAGCGGCCGATGTTGTTGTCCCAGAACCAGACGTGGAAGAGGTCCGGCGCGCGCAGGTAGAAGAGCGTCGGCCAGATCGTGGCGAATGGAAGGAAGACGAGTGCCGCCGTGCCGAGTTGCCGCACAAACGCGCGATTGCGGCACGCGGGAAGTAGCACGCACGCGCTGGCGATGGTGATGCAGAACACCAGCGGGATGAATACGCCCTTGGCCAGCAGCGCCATCCCTATACCGATGCCAAGCAGCCATGCCGAGCCGCGTGAACGCGTTGCCGGCAGTGCGCATTCGAACAACCCGCAGAAGCCGATGGCAGTGCCAGCCAGCAACGCCACGTCGGTGATCATCTCGTGCGCGTGCTTGACGACGATCAGCGAGCCTGCGCACAACGCCACCGTGCCCAGCACGCGCGCGTCCATCCATGAAGATGCATCTGTCGCCGCCCGTGCGAGCCGCGCGGTGAACGCAAGGGCCAGTCCGGCAAACAGCGCACTCGCGAGACGCGCGGCGTCATGCGCGGCCAGCACGTCGGCCAGCAACCAGACCAGCGTGCTGGCTACCCACGCATAGACCGGTGGTTTCTCGACAAAGGGTTGGCCGGCGCTGACCGGCACGATCGGGTCGCCGGTTGCCACCATGTGCTGGACGATGCCGAACGTATAGGTTTCGTCCTGCTTCCATGGGTCGTGGCCGAGGGTGCTGGGTAGCAGGTAGGCGCAGGCGATCAACGCGACGAGAAGCCATTTGCGCAACGCTTGCCATGGCCATACGCGCACTGATGGCGAAGTGGGTGCGAGCACGCCGCCTGCGGCAAGCAGGGCCGGGGTTGCGGTGAAGTCACGCGCGTGCGTGGTCGCGGCGGGCGTGGGTGCGCTCCGCCGTCCAGGGCGTGTGGGTTCCTGCATGGTGCGAGGTTTCCGGTTTGCCGGATGCGGCCCGGAAGGTGGCCGGCCGATCGGCTTGGATGACTGACAGAACGCCCCGATCCGGTCTGGGTGGGGCGCTGTGCAGTACATCACGCACAACTTACGGAGACCCTGAGCGCCGCGTCGCAAACCTGAGCAACGGATTTCCATGGGGCAGGCCGCGCGGCTTTCGGGGCACGGCGCGCCCCGCGTTGGGGCTTGTCTGCGCCATGAGAACAAGCTCGGGAACGCGGCCCGGCTGGAGACAGGCCCCGCCATGGCCTATACCGGGAAAACGTTGCCGATTGTGTAGGGATTGTGTGCCGCTTGGCAGGCAATTTGCATCGGTGGCGCGTGCTGTTCCCCACAGCACGGGTTGATCCCATCCCTATCCCCAAATCCGAGGAGAACCATGAGCGTCCTATCTGACAAGGTCGACGCCCCGCCACCGCAGCCGCCGCACCGGCTGCTCGGGCGCAAAGGCAAACGATTGGCGCGTGCCGTCGCGGTTGGCGCGTTGCTGGCGGCAGGCGTTGGCGCGTCAACGCAGCCGGGTGCGCAACTCGCACCGGAGTCGCACGCGCGCAAGGTCAAGGTGCTGATCATCAGCATGTTTGCGGTGGAGGCGCAGCCGTGGATCGACAAGCTTGGCCTCACGCAAGACGTGCCGGTGCCGGGCCTGTCGATCGACTACCCGAACGTGCATTGCAACGCCAGCGACGTCTGCCAGCTCACCACGGGCATGGGCAAGGCGAATGCCGCGTCGTCGGTGTCGGCGCTGATCTACAGCGGCAAGTTCGATCTGCAGCGCACGTACTTCCTTGTGGCCGGCATTGCGGGGATCGATCCGTCGCAGGGCACGCTCGGCAGCGCTGCGTGGGCGCGCTTCCTGGTCGACAGCGACATTGCCTGGGAGATTGACGCGCGCGAGGTGCCCGCCAACTGGCCCAACGGCTTCATCGGAATCAACACACAGGGCCCGGGGCAGAAGCCGCCGCTGGATTACAAGACTGAAGTCTTCCGCGTGAACGAGGCGCTGCTGCAGAAGGCGCTGGCGCTTTCCAAGGGCGCGGCGTTGGACGACAACGCAACTGCACGCGCCTATCGCGCCAATTACCCGAGCGCACCGGCCAACCAGCCGCCATTTGTCGTGCAATGCGACACCGCGGCGGGCAACACGTACTGGCACGGCGCCAAGCTGGGCGAGCGCGAAGCGGCATGGGTCAAGCTGCTGACGGACGGGCAGGGCACGTACTGCACCACGCAGCAGGAAGACAACGCCACGTTCGAGGCGCTTACGCGTGGCTCCAAGGCAGGCCTGCTCGACCTGCAGCGGGTGGCCGTGCTGCGCACTGCATCGAACTTCGACCGGCCGTATCCGGGGCAGACGCCGTATGACTCGCTGGTCAACAGCAACTCGGGCGGGTTCGTGCCGTCGCTCAACAACCTGTATCTGGCGGGCGGTCCGCTGGTCAACGAGATCGTCACGCGCTGGAGCGTGTGGAAACACGGAGTGCCTTCGCCATGATCGATTCCCGACTCAAGACCCCCATGCGATCCATCGCCAAGCTTTGTGCGGTCGGTGCCGCTGCGCTGACTTTGAACAGCTGCGCGTTCGATGGCGTCAAGGTCATCGTCATCAACATGTTCCAGGGCGAGGCTCAGCCGTTCATTGACCGCTACGACCTCAAGGAGAAGGTCTACATTTCCGGCCTGTCACCCGACGCGCCGAACATGCTGTGCAACTACGACGGCATCTGCCAGGTCACCACGGGTATGGGCTATGCGAATGCCGCGTCGACGATTTCCGCGTTGCTCTATCGCAGCAAGCTTGACCTCTCGCACACCTACTTTGTGATTGCCGGCATTGCGGGCATCGATCCGGGGCAGGGGACGGTGGGCTCGGCGGCGTGGGCGCGGTATGCGGTCGATTACGGTCTCTCGCACGAGATCGATGCGCGCGAGATGCCGGCCGGCTGGCCGTACGGCTACTTCGGCATCGGCACCAAGGGCCCGGGCGAGAAGCCGCCGATGGACTACCGCACCGAAGTGTTCCAGCTCAACGAGACTTTGCTGCAGCGGGCATACACGCTGTCGAAATCGGCGACGCTGGAAGACAGCCCAGAGGCCATCGCCTTCCGCAAAAACTATGCGTATGCGCCGGCCAACCAGCCGCCTGCCGTCATCCAATGCGACGTGGCCTCCGCCGATACCTGGTGGGCCGGCCGCAACCTGGGCCAGCGTGCGCGTGACTGGGTGAAGACCATGACCGACAACAAGGGCACGTATTGCACGACCGCGCAGGAAGACAACGCCACGCTGGAAGTGCTGACGCGCGGCGCCCGTGCGGGCAAGGTCGACTTCAGCCGCGTGGCACTGCTGCGCGCCGGGTCTGACTTCGACCGTCCGTACGACGGCCAGACCGCGTCCGACGGGCTCATCAACTACGCGCAGCAGGGTGGTTTTGTGCCGGCTACACACAACCTCGTCAATGCGGCCAAGCCATTGTTGGACGACATCGTGCAGCACTGGCCCCAGTGGAAACAGGGGGTGCCGGCGAATTAACAGTTGCTGACATCACATTTCAATCTATATAATGCGAATCATTCTCATTTGATGGGTGGCGATAGGCAATTTGCTGACCGCTGACCATCGCTCTTGCCGGGCGAGCCAGCGGGTTCCACCTGCCAGCCAACGGATCGACGCGCCGCGTGATGTTTTGCGGCGCGTTTTCTCTTCTCTCAGCGCATTTCCGCGCGTCCGGTTTCGCCAATCCTGATCGACCCTGTTGCCCGCGATGAACCGTCATCTCGCGGCCCGCGCGTTCTCCTGCGCGCTCGCCGCCATTCCTCTCGCCGTTTCTACATTGACACATGCCGAAGAGAGCCAGCCGGCCGCAGGTGCCGCCACGGTCGACCTGAACGAGACGACCGTCACGGCAGGCAGCCAGCGGGGCTTTGCAGCCAGCACGGCGCAGGTTGGGGCGTTCCGCGGCATGGCGTTGCGCGACATCCCTGCCACCGTGAACGTGGTCACGCGCGAGGCGCTCGACGCGCAGCAGGACACGTCGCTGTACGACGCCCTGCGCAATACGGCCGGCGTAACGCGCCAGCAGCTTTCGGGCGAGACGTTCGACAACCTCGCCATCCGCGGCGTGACGCTGGAGAACCGCACCAATTTCCGCTTCAACGGCTCGATGCCGATTCCGGCGCTCACGGCAATCCCGCTTGAAGACAAGGAGCGCGTGGAAGTGCTCAAGGGCGTGTCGGCGCTGTATTACGGCTACACGACCCCGGGCGGGGTGGTGAATCTCGTCACGAAGCGCGCGGGCAACACGCCGGTCACCACGCTAGGCATGCAGTTCGACAGCAACGGTACCATGGTCGGCACGCTCGACGTGGGGCGCCGCTTTGGTGAAGACAATCAATACGGCCTGCGTTTCAACGCGGCGGGCGGCTCGCTGCAGTCGCCGACGAGCGGCATTGACGGCACGCGCCAGCTTGCGGCCGTGGCCTTCGACTGGAAGGTCAACAGCCGCCTGAGCCTGAAGGCCGACGTGGAATACTCGCGCAAGGTCATCACGGAGCAATCGGTGGTGACGCTGCCCGCCGCCAAGAACGGCGTCATCACCTTGCCGGCCATGCCCGACCCGGCTAAACGCATTTCGCCGGCGTGGGCCGACTTTGACGGCAACAACACCAACGCGTTGCTGCGCGCCGATTACGCGCTTGCCGATACGTGGCTGCTGACGGTGGAGGGCGGCATGTCGGAGACGGCGCGCACGCGGGCGTTCTCCGAATTTCGCCTGACCAACGCGGCGACGGGAGCGGGCACAGTCTCTGGCCAGCGTCAGAGAGGCCGCTGGAACACCAGCCACGTGCGAGTGGACGTTTCCGGCACCGAGAAGACGGGTTGGATCACGCATGACCTGACCTTTGGCGTTGCGCGATCCGACATGCGCCAGGCGGCCGTGTACTCGGACCGCTTCTCCGGCGCGCAGAATCTGTACAACCCGGTCGACCTCGGCTGGTTGCCGACCACGGGCACGGGCTTCACCGCCGAGCAGCGTGCCGTGGATACGGGCGTCTACGCGCTGGATCGCATGACGCTGTCGCAGCACTGGCAGGTGATCGCCGGCCTGCGCTACACGCGCTACACCAGCGAGCAGGCGCCCAACCGCTACGAGGCTAGCAAGACCACGCCGCTGGGCGCGGTCATCTACAAGTTCACGCCGGCGCTGTCGGCATACGCGTCGTACGCACAGGGCCTGGAAGCCGGTGCGCGTGCGCCCAACACGGCCGCCAACGCCAATGTGGCCATGCCGCCTGCGCTGTCGGAGCAGAAGGAAGTGGGCGTGCGTTACGAAACGCCGGCCGGCACGCAACTTGCCGCTGCCGTGTACGACATCGACCGCGCAGCGAGCTACACCAACGACGCGAACGTCTTCGTGCAAGACGGCCGCGAGCGGATTAGGGGCGTCGAGCTGACCGCGCAGGGTCGTATCACCAAGGACTTGTCGCTGCTGGCCTCCGCCGGCTGGACGGACGCGAAGTTCCGCGGTGTCGGGAACGGCCTCGACGGAAAAACGCCGGAAAACACGCCGCGCAGCACCGCCAGCCTCTTTGCCGAATACACGTTGCCGACGTTGCGTTCGATCTCATTCAATGCAGGCGCCTATTACCTTGGCCCGCGCCCTGTGAATGACGCCAACCAGGCAGAGCTGGGCGGCACGACGCTCTTCAGTGCAGGCGTGCGCTACGTGACACGCATCTCGGGCAAGCGTGCGACGCTGCAGTTCAATGTCGACAACCTGACCGACAAGCGCTATTGGGCGGGCGCCGGCAACAACCGTCTGTCGATGGGCGCGCCGCGGCTCTTCAAGCTCGGCATGAAGATTGATTTGTGATGCGCGTCAGCCACCGGCCGCTTTCTTCACTGCGCCCAGCACTTCCATCGGCAGCGGAAAGACAATCGTCGAACTTCTGTCACCGGCGATCTGCGTGAGCGTCTGCAGATAGCGCAACTGGATTGCCTCGGGCTGCTGGGCCAGCATGCGTGCGGCTTCGAGCAGCTTTTCCGATGCCTGCAGCTCGCCTTCCGCGTGGATGACCTTGGCGCGCCGCTCGCGCTCGGCCTCGGCCTGGCGTGCGATGGCGCGGATCATCGATTCGTTGAGGTCAACGTGCTTGATCTCCACGTTCGCGATCTTGATGCCCCACGGGTCGGTCTGGATGTCGAGCACCTTCTGGATGTCGAGGTTGAGCTTTTCGCGCTCGGCCAACATTTCGTCCAGTTCGTGCTTGCCGAGGATGGCGCGCAGCGTCGTCTGCGCAAGCTGACTCGTCGCCTCCAGGAAGTTGGCCACCTGGATGATGGCGCGCTCCGGATCGACCACACGGAAATACACCACCGCATTGACCTTGACCGATACGTTGTCGTGCGAGATCACATCCTGCGGTGGCACATCCATCACCACCGTGCGCAAGTCCACGCGCACCATTTGCTGGATGGCCGGCACGATGAGCACCAGCCCCGGCCCCTTCACGCGCCAGAAGCGGCCGAGCAGGAACACCACGCCGCGCTCGTATTCGCGCAGCACCCGAAACGACGAGATGACCAGCAGCACGGCCAGGAAGATCAGGCCGCCTGCGCTGAAGAAGCCGTAGAGCATTTTTCTTCTCCTTATGAAGACGCGGCAAGGGGGGCGACGGGTTCGACCATCAGTGTCAGCCCATGCCGGGCGATCACACGCACCTGATCACCACGCGCAATGCCACCTTCGCAGCGAACGCGCCAGCGCTCGCCATGGATGCGTGCCCAGCCGTCGCTATCGGCATCGGCATCCGGTGTATCGACGTCCAGCACTTCGCCTGTCATGCCGATGAGCGTATCGCCGCCGCTCACGATCGGCCGCCGTCGTGCACGCACCGCCAGGCTGGAGATCGCTAGAACAACGGTCAGGCTCACGAAGGCCAGTCCGATGATGAGCGGCAGCGGCACGCCAAAGCCCGGCGTTTGCGTGTCGATCAGCATTACCGCACCGAGCACGAACGCAACGACGCCGCCCACGCCGAGTGCGCCGAACGTCGGCAGGAATGCTTCAGCAACCATGCAACCGAGGCCGAGCGCGATGAGGGCAAGGCCCGCGTAGTTGATCGGCAGCATCTGCAGCCCGTAGAGCGCCACCACGATGCACACTGCGCCGAGAATGCCGGGCACGACCATGCCCGGCGTCGAGAACTCGAAGATCAATGCATACACTCCCACCGTCAGCAGCAACAGCGCAAGGCTCGGGTCGGTGATGACGCCGAGGAAGTGGTTGCGCCAGTCGGGCTCCAGCGTGACGATCGTGGCGTCCGTCGTATGCAGCGTGACCATGCCTGCGGATGTGCGCACCGCGCGGCCGTCGACTTGCTTGAGCAGATCAGGAAGGCTTGCCGCAACAAGGTCGATCACGTGCTGGCTGGCGGCTTCGGGCGCGTCGAGGCTTACGGCTTCACGCACGGCGCGCTCGGCCCATTCCGCATTGCGACCGCGCAGTTGCGCCAGGCCACGGATGTACGCCGCCGCGTCGTGCATCTGCTTGCGCGCGAGGGTGTCTTCGTTGCTGGAAGAAGCGGCAGGCGCGCTGGCCGGTTTGGCGCCGTCGCCGGGTCCGGGGCTGGGAGCGTGGCCGCCCATGCCGATCGCCACGGGAGACGCCGCACCCAGGTTCGTGGCGGGCGCCATCGCGGCAACGTGGCATGCATAGAGGATGTAGGTGCCCGCGCTCGCTGCCCGCGCGCCACCGGGGGCGACGTAGCCCGCCACCGGCACGGGCGACGCAAGGATGGCCTGAATGATCTGGCGCATCGACGCATCGAGGCCGCCGGGCGTGTCCATCTGCAGCACAACAAGCTGCGCACCTTGATCGCGCGCCTGTTGCAGGCCGCGGATCACATAGGCTGCGCTGGCGGGCCCGATGGCACCGGTGACCGGCAACACCACGACGGGCGCGGCGGCCACGGCAAGGCTGGTCCAGACCACGGCGATGACCGCTGCCAACCATCCTATCCAACGCCGCATCCGCAACGACGGTCGCATTCGCGCCTCCGTCCGTGATTGCCGCGGTTGTTGCCTGTTCGGACCTGCGGCACGGTCCCGATATCCGCTTTTAGTTTAGGCGGCAATGGCCTCGCGCGCGGGTGCGCTTGGCGCTGGTTGCGGCTCGCTCAGCACCTGAACCAGCGCCTGTAGAGCGGGCCCTGCCATATCGCGATGCCAGGCAAGCAACGTGTCGACACGGCCCGGCTTTTCCAGCGCGTGGATGCTGATTTCCGGCGCGTTCGTGTACAGCTCAAGCACCGAGCGCGGCACCAGCGCCACGCCAATGCCTGCCGCCGCGCACGCGATGATGGCGTGGTACGAGCCAAGCTCCAGCACGCGCGACGGCGCCACGCCGTCTGCTGCAAACCAGTCTTCGATCAATTGCCGATAAGCGCAGCCGGGTTCGAACGCGAGCAGGCCCGTGGTCTGCACGTCCGTAGCGCGGCGGATCGGTGGATGGGCGCGGTGCGCAATCAGCACCAGTTCTTCCGCAAAGGCCGGCAGCGTCGTCATGGCGGCGCGCGTGTTGTTCAGGCACGCCGTCTCGGCAACGAACGCGCAATCGACCTCAAAATTCGATAGCGCCTGAAGAGAGTGGCGCGTGGTCATCGTCACCAGTTCGAGCTGCACGCGCGGCCAGCGCTGATGCAGCGTGGCCAGCAGGGCCGGAAGCCGGCTGGCTGCTGTGCTTTCCATTGAGGCAATGCGCAGGCGCCCGTGCGGCTCGCTCGGCTGCACAGCCTGGCGCGCTTCGGCGGCCAGGCGGAGGATGTCGTCGGCGTAGGTCAGCAAGGTCTGCCCGGGGGGCGTGAGCACCATGCGCTTGCTCTCGCGCACGAACAGTTGCACGCCCAGCGAAGTCTCGAGCTGGCGGATGCGTGTCGTCACATTCGACTGCACGCGATTCAACTGCTGGGCCGCCCGCGTGACGCCGCCTTCCCGCACCACCGTCCGAAAGATCTCCAGCGAGGACAGATCCATGATGTATCTCGAATGCTAATGGGTTCGTTCAATATAATTCATTTTTCAGGATGGACGGCCTTGCGTACGATGAAGTGCCGATTTCCTCATCCGGGCCTTCCCATGGAGCACACGCTGTCGTCTACCTCTGCCTTGTCCGCCGCACGTTCCCAGCGGGCCAACGCCTGGCGCGTGGCGATTGCGGGCATGGTGGCGCTGTCCGTGGCGATGGGCATCGGCCGCTTCGCCTTCACGCCGATCCTGCCGATAATGCTCCACGACGGCAGCCTGACGTTGGCGGAGGGCAGCTGGCTGGCAACCGGCAACTACCTGGGCTATTTCGTTGGCGCGCTGGCCTGCATGGCCGTGCGTGGCGACGCAGCGCGCCTCATCCGCATCGGTCTGGTTGCGACGGTCCTGCTGACTGCCGGAATGGGCGTCCTGCAAGGGCAGCCTGCGTGGCTTCTGCTGCGCTTTGCTGCCGGCATGGCCAGCGCGCTGGTGTTTGTCTTTACGGCGGGCTGGTGCCTTCATCGGCTGACCGAGCTGGGCCATGCGGCGCTCGGCGGCATCATCTTCTGTGGGCCGGGCCTTGGCATCGCCATTCCGGGCTTGGCGGCCGGCGGCATGGTGGCGCTGGGTTGGCACGCAACGTCGGCATGGATGGCGTTTGGCGTGCTGTCGGCGCTGCTCTCGGCGGCCGTGTGGTCGACCATCCGGCCTGAAGCGCATGCGCATGCCGCTCCGGCGCCGGCTCCATCCGGCACGGCACCCGGGCTGGATGCGCCTACCAGCGCGCTGACGATTGCCTACGGCCTGGCGGGCTTCGGCTACATCATCACCGCCACGTTCCTGCCCGTGATCGCGCGCAAGGTGCTGCCGGCGGGTTCGGTCTGGCCCGATCTGTTCTGGCCGATGTTCGGTGCGGGGGTAGCGCTCGGGGCGTTCCTTTCCACACGGATCAGCCTGGCGCGCGACAACCGATCGCTGCTGGCCACGGCCTACGCCATGCAAGCGGTTGCCGTGACCATCAGCATCGTCTGGCCGACGGTGGCGGGGCTGGCGCTTTCCAGCACGCTGCTCGGCCTGCCGTTCACGGCGATCACGCTGTTCGCCATGCGCGAGGCGCGCCGGCTCTGGCCGCATGCCGCGCCACGTCTGATGGGGCTCATGACGGCCGTGTACGGCATCGGCCAGGTCGCGGGGCCGCCGCTGGCGAACCGGCTGTTTGCGGCTACGGGCGGCTTCAATGCATCGCTGGCCGTGGCAGCGGTGTCGCTCGTGGCGGGTGTGGCGACCTTTCTTGCGGTCAAGCGGGCGGCCCCGGCGCGTGCGTGATGCGCGGCATGTGAAGGCGCGTACAACGCGCTCGGCGCACCCGTTCTAGAATGCCTCCTCCATTGGAGGAGCCCCATGTCTTTTGCCCTGCGCCCCGATGCCGTTGTGCCCGGTGGTGAGATCAGCCAGGCCGAGCGCGCGGTGCGCGTCGATCTTGCCGCCGCGTATCGCCTGGCCGCGCTCAACGGCTGGGATGATCTTGTCTACACCCATCTGTCGGCCACCGTGCCGGGCGAGCCCGATCACTTCCTGATCAACGCGTTCGGCCTCGCGTTCGACGAGATCACCGCATCCAACCTGGTCAAGATCAATGGCCGCGGCCAGCTTGTTGGCGATTGGCCCGATGCGGCTGCGCGTCCGTCCGTCAACGTGACGGGTTTTGCGTTGCACGCTGCCGTGCATGCCGCGCGGCCTGACGCGCAGTGCGTGATTCATCTGCATAACACGGCGGGCATTGCCGTGTCGGCGCAGAAGCGCGGGCTGCTGCCGCTGTCACAGCATGCGCTGCGGTTTCACCAGCGCATCGCGTATCACGATTACGAAGGGCTTGCCTTTACGCCGGAAGAAGGCTCGCGTCTCACCGCATCGCTTGGCAATCATTTCGCCATGCTGCTGCGCAATCACGGCACGCTCACCATCGGCCGCACCGTGGCGGAAGCGCACGTGCTGATGGCCACGCTCATCAAGGCATGCGAGATCCAGATTCAGGCGCTCGCTGGTGGCGAGGTCGTCTCGCCCGCGCCGCACGTGGCTGATCGTGCGGCAGAACAGCTCGAAGATGGCGGCGCCGTTGAAGGCCTGATCGAGTGGCCGGCGCTGTTGCGCAAACTGGATAAAATCGACGCTTCATATAGTGCCTGACGCGACTGTCAAAGCGACCCACTAAACAGGAGACACCATGCCGACTTTCCACATCGAGATGTTCGAGGGCCGCAGCGTCGAGCAGAAGCGCAAGCTCGTCGAAGAAGTGACGCGCGTCACGTGTGAATCGCTGGGCTGCGCGCCGGGCGCCGTCGACATCATCATCACCGACATCAAGCGCGAAAATTGGGCCACCGGCGGCGTGCTGTGGTCCGAACAGAAGTAACCCGTCTTCCACTCACATTTGCCGGCCCGCCATGCAGCCTAAGCAGCATTTCGCCTCAGACAACTACGCGGGTTTCTGCCCGGAGTCTCTGAAGTATTACCTGGAGGCCAACGGCAGCGGCCATGAGCCGGCCTATGGCGATGATTCCTGGACGCAGCGCGTGTGCGACCGCATCCGCGATCTGTTCGAAACCGATTGCGAAGTCTTCTTCGTCTTCAACGGCACGGCGGCCAATTCGCTGGCGCTGTCGTCGCTGTGCCAGTCGTATCACTCCGTGATCTGCCACGAGCTGGCGCACATCGAGACGGACGAATGCGGCGGCCCGGAGTTCTTCTCCAACGGTTCGAAGCTGCTGACCGCCAAAGGCGAGAACGGCAAGCTCACGCCGGACGCGGTCGAAGCCCTCGTCACGCGGCGCTCCGATATTCACTATCCGAAGCCGAAGGTCGTTTCGCTGACGCAGTCGACGGAAGTTGGCACCGTCTACACCGTGGACGAGGTGCGCGCGATTGCAGCGATTGCCAAGCGGCGGCAGTTGCGCGTGCACATGGACGGCGCGCGTTTTGCGAATGCGGTGGCGTCGCTGGGCGTGCATCCGTCTGAGATCACGTGGCGCGCCGGCGTGGACGTGCTGTGCTTTGGCGGCACGAAGAACGGCCTGCCGGTCGGCGAGGCGGTGGTCTTCTTCGATCGTCGCCTGGCGGAAGACTTTGCCTATCGCGTCAAGCAGGCAGGGCAACTGGCCTCGAAGATGCGGTTCATCTCGGCACCGTGGCTGGGTTTGCTGGAAAACGACGTGTGGCTGCGCAACGCGCGTCACGGCAATGCGATGGCGCAGCTTCTGCATGCGCGCATTGCCGATGTGCCGGGCGTGCGCATCATGTTCCCGACCGAATCGAACGCCGTGTTCGCTGAGCTGCCGCTGCCCGCCATCGAGGCGCTGCGCGCACGCGGCTGGCGTTTCTACACATTCATTGGCGCCGGCGGCTGCCGCCTGATGTGTTCGTGGGACGTGGAGCCCGAGACGGTGGAAGCCTTTGCCGCCGACATCCGCGCGGCCTGTGAGCAAGCTGTCTAACGCATCTCTCTGCCATGAGCTTCGACTACCGCTTCTGCCCCCAATGCGCCACGCCGCTCGTCGAGCAGCACAACGCCGGTCGCCTGCGCATCGCGTGTCCGATGCCGGACTGCGGTTTTGTCCACTGGAACAATCCACTGCCGGTCCTGGCGGCGGTGGTCGAGTATCGCGGGCAGATGTTCCTCGCGCGCAACGCGCTATGGCCCGAAGGCATGTTTGCCCTCGTCACCGGCTTTATGGAGCGCGATGAAACGCCGGAAGAAGGCATTGCCCGCGAGCTGAAGGAAGAGACGAACCTCGATGCTCAATCGATCTCGCTGATCGGTGTGTATGAGTTCATCCGCAAGAATGAGCTGATCATTGCGTACCACGTGGTGGCCGATGGCGAAATCGCGCTGTCGGAAGAACTCGTCGAGTACCGTCTGAAGCCGTTTGAGAAAGTCCGTCCGTGGACGGCCGGCACCGGCTATGCCGTTGCTGATTTTCTGAGCGCGCGCGGCTTGCCCGTCAGTTACATCGACATCCGCACCGGCGAACCCGCCGAGCCGCCGCCGCGCCAGTGGCAGCCGACGCGGCTCGTTACAATCACGGAATGACTGATGCAAACGGCACTGCGCCGCTTGCCCGTACCACTGAGGAAGACATGGAGTTTCAGAAGGAAATCGACGCACGCGGCCTGAATTGCCCGCTGCCCATCCTGCGCACGAAGAAGGCGCTTGCCGACATGCAAAGCGGCGACGTGCTCAAAATTCTTGCCACCGACCCCGGCGCCACACGGGACTTCCAGGCATTCGCCAAGCAAACCGGCAACGAGCTACTGGAGCACAGCGAGCAGGACAAGGTGTTCACGTTCTACATGCGCCGCCGCTGATCTGGCAGGGCGTTCAATGAAAACGGGGCGATCCGGTTTGGCCGGATCGCCCCGTTTTTATTGGCTGCGAATCGTTTCGCAAACTCGCGTGGCTTACTTGCGTGCTTCCATCGCCATGCGCAGTGCCAGGCTGGTCAGCACGGTGCCCATCAGGTAGCGCTGAACCGACAGCCAGCTCGGCTTGCGCGAAAGGAATGCGGCGATGCTGCCGGCCGTGGCCGCGATCATCGAATTGACGGTCACGCTCACGCAGATCTGCGTGAGCCCCAGGCAGACCGACTGCACCAGCACGCTGCCGTGCGCCGGCTCGATGAACTGCGGGAGCAGCGACAGATACAGCACTGCCACCTTGGGGTTGAGCATGCTGGTCAGCAAGCCCATCGTGTACAACTTGCGCGGGCTGTCCACCGGCAGCTCCCGCACCTGGAATGGCGCGCGGCCACCCGGGCGCACGGCTTGCCAGGCCAGATACAGCAGGTAGATCGCGCCGCCAAAGCGCAATGCATCGTAGGCAAACGGCACCGCCATCAGCAAGGCTGTGATGCCGAATGCGGCGCACAGCATGTAGAAGACAAAGCCGGTGGCAATGCCCGCCAGCGACACCAGCCCGGCGTTGCGCCCCTGGCAGATCGAACGGGAGATCAGGTAGATCATGTTCGGGCCGGGCGTCAGCACCATGCCGAGAGCAACCAGGGCAAAGGTGAGCAGGTTGGTGAGGGTAGGCATAGCGGGCTCAATGTCAGCGGCAAGGACGAAGAGCTTGCAGGCTAGCACCCGTCGCCAATCGCCCGACAGGTACAGAAAATCACAAATTTCAGCGATTCTGTATTGGTCCTCATACGGACTGCGCGACGACTGGATGACGTACGCGGCGTACAGCGCACAGAAAAATTGTCTGTTACATCCTTAACGCAGTTTGTCACAGCCTGCAGCCAAGTGCGGCATAGAGTGGAAACAAGGTTCGGCATGTCCGGACGCTTTAAGGGAGCACTCCATGCAAAAAGCTAAGTTCCTGATGTCATTGATGCTGGCTGTATCGGCACTCGCTCCGCTGGCCGGCCATGCGCAAGACCGCGATCACCGCTGGGACCGCGACCGCCACGACGAGCGTGTCGACATGGATCGCCGCGCCGATCGCGAAATGGCCCACCGGTGGAATCGGGGTGAGCGCGTTCCGCCCGAATACCGCGATCGCCAGTACATCATCGACGACTGGCGCGAGCATCGTCTTTCGCCACCCCCGCGCGGCTATCACTGGATTGGGGTGGACGGCGGCTACTACCTGGTGAGGCCGGATGGTCTCGTCTTCAATGTGACGATCGGCGGTTAGGACATCCCTCCGCTGCGTGAAAAACCCGCGACTGCGAAAGCGTCGCGGGTTTTTCATTTTTTGGTGAGAGGGGGCTTCTGGGAGAGGGTGCCTTACAGAATGCTGAACGATCGGCGGCCGCGCGCCATGCATACGTCATCGGCGTTGTTGAAGGTATGCCGAAACCATTCCATCCCCCACCCCTGATCCCCCATGCACCTGCATTTCCTCCTTCCCGCCGTGCTGTTCATGGCGTTGCCTGCTCATGCCGAGCTCCTCATCAGCGAATACGTAGAAGGCAGCTCCAACAACAAGGCCGTCGAAATCTACAACCCGGACGCCGCAGAGGCCGATCTGTCGGTCTACAAGATCGAGCAGTACAACAATGGCGGCAGCACGCCCACCGCATCGTTTGCGCTCTCGGGCAAGCTGGCGCCGGGCTCCGTACATGTGATGGCGCACAGCACGCTGGCCAGTGCGCTGAGCACCCGCGTCAATCAGACTGCGGGCTTCTCATTCAACGGCGACGACGCGCTGACGCTGACGCGTTCCGGCGTCGTTGTCGACCGCATCGGCCAGGTCGGCTATCAACCGCCATCCGGCTTCTGGGGGACGGCCGTCGCCGGCACGAAGGACCACACGCTGCGCCGCAAAGGCTCGGTGAAGGCGGGTGATACGAACAGTACTGCCGCCTTCGATCCATCTGTGCAATGGGATGCGTTCAACGTCGACGACTTTTCCGATCTTGGCTTGTACAACGGGCAGGGCACCGTCACGCCGCCAACCGCCGCTGCCGTGTGCGGTGCCGCAGCAACGCATCTTGCGGATGTGCAGGGCGCGGGCGCAACTTCGCCGCTGGCCGGCCAGAACGTTGAAATCGAAGCGGTCGTGACGGCCGACTACAGCGGCACCAACGGATTCAACGGCTTCTTCGTGCAACAGCCGGACGCGCAGCGCCGAAGGCTGCCCGGCGTGTCGGAAGGGCTGTTCGTCTACGCGCCCGGCGTCACCGCGCGCGCAGGGGACCTTGTCCACCTCGTCGGCAAGGTGGAGGAGAAGTACGGCCAGACGCAATTGACGCTGGCCACCAACGGCATCGCAAGCTGCGCCAGCGGCAACAGCGTGACGCCGATCGACGTGACATTGCCTGTGGCCGATGCCAAGGCGTTGTCGGCGTATGAAGGGATGCTCGTGCGCTTGCCGCAAACGCTGACGGTGAGCGAGACGTACGAACTTGGACGCTACGGCAGTCTCCTGCTCAGCAACGGGCGCCTCCCTTTGCCGACAAACGTGGCACCGCCTGCAAATGGCGCGGTAGCGCAGGCCGCGGCCAATGCGCTGAACCGCATCGTGCTTGACGATGGTTCCAATCAGCAGAATCCCGCCAGCGTGCGCTATCCGGCGCCGGGCCTGTCTGCGGCGAATCCTGTGCGCGCCGGCTATACCGTGAGCGGTGTGCAGGGCGTGCTGGAAACGCGCTACAACGCCTGGCGCCTGCAGCCCGTGCCGGGCGCGGCCGCGCCGGCTTTCAACGCTGCCACGAACCCGCGTGCGGGTGCGCCGACACGCCATGCCCAAGCCGATGTGCGCGTCGCCTCGTTCAACGTGCTGAACTACTTCAACGGTGACGGCAAAGGCGCCGGCTTTGATGATCCGACCAACCGCGGCGCCAAGACACAGGCCGAGTTCGAGCGCCAGGAAGCCAAGATCGTTGCTGCCATCCGCGCCATCAATGCCGATGTGGTCGGCCTGATGGAAATCGAGAACGACGGCTACGGCGAACTCAGCGCCATCCGCCGCTTGACGACCCAGCTCGGTGCCGATTGGCGCTACGTCGATCCGGGCGTGTCGAAGCTGGGCAGCGATGCGATTACGGTGGCGATCGTCTACAACAGCCGCACGGTGGAGCCCGTCGGCATTCCGGCCACGCTGGCCATTGATAACAAGAACCGCCAGCCACTGGCGCGCAGCTTCCGACGCATCGGCGGCACGCAGAACTTCACCGTGGTGGTCAATCACCTGAAGTCCAAGGGCTGCACCGGAGCGACCGGCAAGGACACCGACCAGCGCGACGGCCAGAGCTGCTGGAACCCCACCCGCGTGCGCGCTGCCGGTCTGATCGCCGACTGGCTGGCGACGTCGCCAACCGGCGTGGCTGACGTAGGCAAGCTGCTCATCGGTGATCTCAACAGCTATGCCAAGGAAGACCCCGTCGTGCTGCTTGCCGACAAGGGATATGCCGACATGGTGGAAAAGTTCATCGGCAAGGACGCCTACAGCTATGTCTACAGCGGCGAATCCGGCTACATCGACCATGCGCTTGCCACCTCCGGCCTGGCCGAGCGCGTGCGCGCCGTACACGAGTGGCACATCAACGCCGACGAGCCGATTGCGCTGGAATACTCCTTCGCATACAAGAGCGCCGATCAGCAACAGACGTTCTACGCGCCGGACGCGTACCGCTCGTCGGATCACGATCCGGTGCTGGTCGATCTTGCGCTCACTACGCAGGCGGCCGGTGGCGGCACGGCTCCGGAAAGCGATGCTGCAACGGGTGGTAGCCCCGCCAATGCCGCAGAATCGGGGGCGGGCGCGGTCGATCCGCTGATCGGCCTTGCGCTGGTAGCCGGTTTGGTGGCCGTGGTGCGGCGTCGCGCGTGGCACGCCTGAGCATCCCGGCTCTTCGCCGTCCGGCGTGGTGGTTCCGCGGCCAAGTGCATCCTGGCTTTCTTGCGGTCGCGCTGCTGATGCTTGCCTTGCAGGCCGGCGGCGCCACGGTCGCGGATGCGCTTCGCTACGAGCGCGCCGCCATCGTGTCCGGTGAAGTCTGGCGGCTGATCTCCGGCCACTTTATCCACTTCAACTGGGCGCACTGCCTGCTCAATGTCGGCGGCCTTGTCGTGCTGGCGGTTGCCTTGCCCGGGTCGATACGTGCCTGGCGCTGTTGCCTGTGGCTCGCGACGTGGATCGGTTTCGCACTTTTTCTCGCCCTGCCCGGGCTGGAGCACTATGCCGGGTTCTCAGGCATCGAATACGGCCTCGTCGTAGTCGCATGGCTGCCACGTATCCGCGACGAACCGATTGCCGCTGTCGTACTGTTTGCGCTGCTGGTGCGAGCATGCTGCCAGTGGCTCGGCACAGGCAATGCAGACGCCGCGGCATGGCTGGGAGCGCCGCCACTTGCTGCTGCGCATCTGGCCGGGTTGGTAGCCGGGGTGCTATTGCTTTGCATTGAACGCGTGACACCCGCCTGAGCGTCACGTCCGTCGATATGCCGGCGCATGAATAGGGGGCGCAATCTCCACTGCCTATCTCAATTGCGGTTGGATAAATGTATGCGGCCGCCGTCCTGCTGGCGCATCACATCAACGTGCGCTTTCACGGCTTGCCAGTACAACGCGGGCCAATGAGAGAGCGCTAGCGAGGGACTCGAAACGGGGCGTCTGCATGGCGTCTATGTGCCCGGTCTAATCGCGTGCTCTCAGACGGTTCGGTCACCCATCAACCGAGGTTCGAATCAGTGCGGTCATTGGCCAGTCCATGCACTCGCAGGTGGAGCTTTCGGCCCGCCGGCTCCGGACTGAATTAAGCTTCTGAACTGGCACGCTCGGCAACATCGCAAACGTGATGCGCCGATGCAATCGAATCCGATATAGCGACAGGGGATGACGTGAACAATGTTGCGGCGACGGTGCGAACGCTGATCTTGGGCGCATGGCTGGCCTTGATGTCCGTAGGCAGTTACGCGGCCGAGACTTCGCTATTCACTCCGGAAGAGCGGGCGTGGATTGCGGCGCATCCCGTTGTGCGTACCTGCGTCGACGCGCATTGGCGTCCGTTCGAGTTTGTCGACTCGGGAAAGGTAGTCGGAATCGTTCCTTCGTTCCTCGATGCGGTTTCGGGCCTGAGCGGGCTGCGCTTCGAGTATGTCGACGGCGCGTGCTGGAACGGCTCGAGGACAGCGTTGGAATCGGGCAGGGTGGACATGCTGCCCGACTGGGGCAAGGGTGATGAAGGTGCGTCCTTTCGCGAAGACTTCATTGCAAGTACGCCTTACTACGTCGGAACAATTGCAATCGTCACGGCAGAGCGGGAAAACCTGTTTGCCGGTATTCCGCAATTGGCCGGCAAGCGCATCGCCATCAAGGGCGGTGGCGGTCTTGAGTTCACAGCCCGCCGCAGCGGTGTGCCAATAACGCTGCTGACGTTTCAGGATGAGTTCGGTGCCTTGGAGGCGGTTGCACGGAAGGAGGCCGACGCAGCGCTTGGAAACGATGTGTCGATCATTCCTTTGCTACAGCGGCAGTTCAAGGACCGGCTTTTTCTCTCGGGCAGCATCTGGGACCGTCCGTATGCGTTGACGATGGTGACGCGCCGGGACAGCCCCGTGCTTGCGGCGATTCTCAATAAATCGTTGACAGCCATCTCCGCCTCAGAGGCCGATGCCATTCGACACCGATGGCAGGAGACCACCGACTACGGCGCGCCGTCGCTCGCGTCGATCCTGCATTACCGCTGGCGACAGGTTCTCTTCGTTGCAGCAGTGGTTCTGGCGTTTGCAGTGCTGGCGTATGTGCTGTGGCGTGCACGGGTTGCCGCCGTGCGCAGCGAACGCGATAAGGCGATGTTCCTGGCGTTCATCAGCCACGAAATCCGCACGCCGATGCACACCATCCTCGCTTCGCTGGAGTTGCTGCAGCGTTCGCAGCTGACTGGCCCGCAGGCAAGCCGTGCGAATGCCGCCGTCTCAGCGTCGGAAACACTCTTGGCGCTGCTTGACGATGTTCTTGAATACTCGCGCCTCGAATCTCGCAGCGTGACGCTCGTGCTTCGGCCTACGACGATCGGGCCGTGGGCAGAGCAGACGCTCGACATGGTGCGTTGGCGCGCGGAGGAGAAAAAGCTCGCGCTGTCGCTCGATCTTGCCTGCGCCCCCGATTTCAGTGTCGATATCGATGCCATGCGCGTGCGGCAAATCGCTCTGAACCTGTTGGTGAATGCGATCAAATTCACCGCGGCCGGCAAGGTTGTTTTCCGCATCGACTATCTGCCCGGAAAACGACGCGGTATCGGCACGCTCGTGCTCGAGGTCAGAGACACCGGCATGGGCATCCCCCCCGAGCGCCAGCAGAACATTTTCGAGCCCTATGCGCGTGTGGAAAGCCCGGGCAGTCGCGGTGCCAGCGGCAGTGGGTTGGGCTTGTCAATCTGCCGCGAACTGGTCGAGTTGATGAAGGGCGTGATTACCGTCAGCAGCAGCCCGGCGGTCGGCACGGTGTTCACCGTCATGTTACCGACGCGCGAGCTGCACGCAGATGCGTCATCACAGCGGGCTGCGGTGGAATCGTCTGCGCCCGCAGCGCAACCGATATCGGCGACTCGGGCGCAAATGCCGTTGCCGGAATCGAAGGACGGCCCCCTTGTCCTGGTTGTCGATGATCACGAGGCGGTGCAACACGCGATCCAGCATCAGCTTGACGCGCTGGCTTGCCGGTCAGCCGTTGCCGGCAGTGGCGAGGCGGCGCTCGAACAGTTTGCGTCAACAGCGTTTGATATGGTGCTGCTCGACTGCAACCTGCCGGGCATTGACGGATATAGCGTTGCGCAGCGCATGCGCGAAATCGAACGCCAGCACGGGCGTGAGCGGACACCGATCGTGGCGATCTCTGCCGCGATGGACGACACGCATCGTGCACGGTGTTTTGACAGCGATATGGATGGCGTCCTGGGCAAGCCCCTGCGCCTTGCCGCATTGCGTGAACTGATTGAGCTCTGGTGTGCGCATGCCGATTCGGATGACAGCGCGACGCCGGCAGAACACGAGGTGACGCTCACCGACGTGCGAGTCATCTACCAGCAAACCATGGAAACCGATCTCGAGATGCTTGCCAAGGGTGTCTCGAATCGGAACATCGACCAAGCACGGCGGGCCGCCCATCGAATATCCGGTGCTGCAGCCGTTGTGGGAGAGACACGGGTGCGAGACGTGGCAAGTGAGCTGGAACGGCACCTGTCGGCAGCGTCAGGCGAGATCAACACGGAGATTGAAGCGCTGTTGATGGAGCTCCAGTCATTGCACCATGCAAGCACCGCGAGCGCCGCAGTCCGCCCCGACAATGACGACCGCGTGTAACTGAACCGGCACCCCCGCGCAAAACAACTGAAAGGCAACTTTGACAACGCGCACAGAGTTGCCGGAACGCGCGCGTACCTACTTCGCCATAGACCTGGCGGGTAGCTGGAACCTCTTCAATACGCGGCCCAACTCTTGGCGCCGCGAACGGCTTAGCCAGCCAACGTCCTCCATCCTGACGCGCTGCCCGCGTGTGGCCCTGGCGCCTCGATGAGAAAGGGGCGCCTCGTGCACGTCCTGCCGAGCGGAACAAACGTATCAATCCAGATTCATTTTCAGAGCAGTCTGATATGTCGCTGCGCCGCTGCTTGGAATACTTGCGTCTGCCTTCTTCGATAGGCATTTGTTCTCGACCAAGTTCCGGCACCTCCGTGCTGCGGTCTCAATCAAAAGGGTAAGTAATGAAAGCAAAATTGTTCCTGGCTGGCGTCGCGATGTCTGCTCTGTCCACCGCCGCAATGGCTCAAACGGCAGCGTCGGTAGATGGCGTCATCAACTTCCAGGGCACGATCCTGAGCGATACCTGCAAGGTCTCTTCGCTGACCGGTGACGCAGGTACCATCAACGTGAACATGGGTACCATCGCCGCCGATGACATCGGCACGGTTGCAGCACCGAAGCGCCTGGCGAGCGGCGCTGGCTCGGCAAACTTTGACGTCGTTTGCAAGAGTGGCGCCAAGGTCAGCATGAAGTTCGCCGGTAAGGCAAGCGAGCTGAGCGCAGACAAGAAGACGCTGCGTGTGAACAACGGCAACACCGGTGCAGGCTTCGCGCAAGGCGTGGGCATTGCCGTGTACGAAGGTACCGGAGCCGGCGCGAACGCGTTCGACCTGAGCAACGGCGACCTGCTGGCACAAACCGAGTTGCCGGCATCTGGTGGCGCCATCAACGTGCGGTTTGCCGCAGCCTATGTGGCTGCAGATGCGGCCAAGATCCAGCCGGGTGTTGCTAACGCCAGCCTGCCGTTCACACTCAGCTACGAGTAAGCCACACGCCAGCCAATGCGGCTGGCTTCAACTGGCAGCGGTGTTTTCCCGCGCCGCTGCCGTCTCCTTTATCACAGGCGATTCCGGATATGAAAGCAAAACGATGCGCCGCTGGCGCGGCGTTGGCGTGCGCGTTGGTTGCGTCCGCTAGTCACGCCAGCATTTCCCTCAGCACCACGCGGTTGATCTTCGACGGCAAGAACAAAGAGACCTCCGTGGTCGTGAACAATGAAGGTGCCGACGCGCTGATTCAGGCATGGCTCGACCCGCTTGATGAAGGTGCCCAGCCGCAACTGCCGTTTGCCATTACGCCACCGCTCGCCAAGCTGGGCGCCAAGCAGCAGCAACTCTTGCGTGTGCTGTATGAGGGCGTAGGCATGCCAACCGACCGAGAGTCGGCTTTCTGGCTGAATGTGCAAGAGGTCCCCCAGGCCGCCAGCAACGACAACGTGCTGCAACTGGCTGTGCGCCAGCGCATCAAGGTGTTCTATAGACCCACCGGTTTGAGTGGCGACCCCAAAAAGGCCCCCGAAAGCCTGCAGTGGCAGCTCAACCAAGATGGCGGCAAGGCCATGCTGCGCCTGAGCAATCCAAGCCTGTACCACGTGACCGTGGTGGACGCAAAGGTGCACGCCGGCAAGGCTGAAGACACTGTCGTCGACGCCACCATGATCGCGCCGGGTTCCACGGTGGCGCTGCCCGTCAAGCTGCCGGCCGCCAACATCGCGGCCCCCGAACTGCGCTACGAAATCATCAACGACTACGGCGGCCGCCAAAGCTACCGCGTCACCCTGCATGGCAGCCAGCCAAGCACACCCGTGTCCGCCGACAACTGATCGGCCGGGCCAACTCGATCAGTTCGATTGCGACAGCCCGCCCTCTCGTAGGGGAGTTTGCCTATGTGACACCCCCGCCCGATTCACCAAGCCAGAAGCGAGCATTTGAGATGTCTAAACGCCGGATCACCAAAGCGTTCTCCACAAAGACTGGTGGAAAAGCGCCCCAGGCACGCCCGGGCGCAACGCCGCTCTATCTGGCCGTTTGTCTGGCGATGGTCAATGGCGCGCGCGCGGCCGAAGGGGATACGCTCGTTGCGCAGGCCGACACGGCACTGCTCGCGTTCAACACCAGCTTTCTGCACGGCCAAGGGCGTCCTGCCGACTTGAGCGCTGTGCTTAGTTCCGGCAGCAGCGTGCCGCCCGGCACGTATCGGGTTGAGGTGCAGGTCAACGGCGATCTGGTTGGCCGCCGTGACATCGATTTCTACCAAGATAGCGGCAAGGCCAAGCTCCGCCCGTGCTTGACGGCCAAGATGCTGCAGGACTTTGGCGTCAACTTGAGCGCCATCACGCCGCCGCTGGACATCAACAGCCAGGCCTGTCTGGACTTGCCGCAGTTGCTTGACCAGGCCACCGTCGATTTCGATGCCGGCCGGTTGCAACTCAACCTGGGTATTCCCCAGGCATTCCTCTCGCGCGCGGCACGGGGCTATGTCGACCCCGACTTGTGGGACGAAGGCGTTACTGCAGGCTACGTCAACTATCAGTTCAGCGGCAATTATGGCCACGGCCGAGTTGGCAACGACAGCAGCAGCTATTTCGTTGGTCTGCAGAATGGCGTGAACATTGGCCGTTGGCGTTTGCGCAATGAGTCCACGCTCACCGGCAGCAACGGCGGCCAGACCCGCTTCAAGAGCAACCGCACGCTGGTGCAGCGGGACGTCGACGCCATCAAGGGCCAGTTGACGGTTGGCGAGCAATATTCCGACGCGACTCTGTTTGACAGCGTGAGGTTTCGCGGTGTGCAAGTCGGCTCCGACGATGCCATGCTGCCCGACAGCGAGCGCGGGTATGCGCCGGTGGTGCGCGGTCAGGCAGCCACCAATGCGGTGGTGGAGGTGCGTCAAAGCGGCTACGTGCTGTATCGCGCCAATGTGCCGCCCGGCCCGTTCCAACTGACCGATATTTTTCCCTCCGGCTCCAACGGTGACCTTGAGATCACCGTCATCGAAGCCGACGGCAGCAAGCATGTCACGCATCAGGCGTTCTCCAGCCTGCCGCTGATGCTGCGCAAGGGTCGTCTCAAGTACAACTTTGCGGCCGGCAAGTACGACGGCGATCAAGGCCCATCACCCAGCCTCGTCAGTGGGTCGCTCGTCTACGGGCTGACCGATAACAGCACAGTGGCGGGTGGTCTGCAATTCTCGCGCGACTACCAGGCGGTGAACGTAGGTGTTGGTACCAACACGCCCATTGGCGCGCTCTCCGTCGACGTGACGCAGTCGAGCAGCCGCGCGCGCGGCAAGCGTGATGCCGGGCAGAGTGTGCGGGTTCTGTACGCCAAGACGTTCACGAGCACGAACACCAACTTCACGCTTGCCGCCTATCGCTATTCAACGTCGGGTTATCGCACCTTCAATGACCACGTTAATGACCTGAGCGGCGACCCAAGCAACGGTTGGATCAACGTCGTGGGGAGCCAGAGCGGTCGTAGTCGCTCGCGCATTGACCTGACGACCAGCCAAGACTTGGGCGGCACAGATCGCCGATACGGTAGCGTCTACCTCAACCTCAGCCAGCAGACATTCTGGAACCACCCGGGCTCGAGCCGCAGCATCAGCGTCGGCTACGGTAATAGCTGGAAACGCCTGAGCTACAACCTGAGCTTGAGCCAGACCAGGGACACCCGCTTCGGCGGAGCTGGTAATAGCACGCAGGTGATGCTGACGATGTCGATTCCGCTGGGCGGCAAGCTGCATTCACCGCGCGCCTACACCAATGTCAGCAATAGCAACAACGGAGGCACCAACATCCAAAGTGGCCTGAGCGGCTTTGTGAACGAGAACACGTCATACGCCATGCAGGCTGGCTACACCAGCAGCGGGCGCGGCGCAACGGGCGGGGCAAGTATCACGCGCGATACCGATGTGGGACAGCTCAACGCGAACGTGAACATTGCACGCGATTACCAATCTGCCAGCGTTGGCGCCACGGGCTCAGTGGTCGTGCATGGTGGCGGCGTCAACTTGAGCCGCACCGTGGGCGACACCTTTGCGCTGATGAAGGTGGAAGGGCTCAACGGTGTGGACGTGAAGACCGACGGTGGCACCCCGGTCGGCCGCAATGGCTATGCAGTGGTCACTTATGCGCAGCCGTATCGTCTGAATGCGCTGCGCCCGGACACCCATAACTTGGGTGCCGACGTGGAGCTGGAAGATACCGTCAAGCAAGTGGTGCCGCGCCGCGGCGCGATCGTGCAAGCCACGTTCAAGGGCTACAGCGGCCAGCGCGCTCAGTTTGCGCTACAGCAGGCCGATGGCAAACCGGTGCCGTTCGGTGCCAGCGTGGAAGACGCGCAAACCGGCAGACACCTCGGCATTACCGACCCAAATGGCAACGCATTTGTGCTGCTCAACCAACAGCAAGGTAGCTTGACCGTGAAGTGGAAGGACACCCAGTGCCAGGCGCCGTACGCCTTGCGCCAGCCTGAAGCGGGGCGGAATTACCAGAGGCAGACGCTACGCTGCCGATGACGCCGGCGAATGCCCCGAGGACAAGAGCAAGGGGCACTTGTCCGACTGAGCAACAGAGCCGTGGACTGCGCAGGCGGCTCATTGTCCTTGATGTCGAATCGACGCCTTCGGGCATCGGTATGTGTGTGTTTGGCAAGAGGGCACCCTCGTCTGATGAGGCGGTGGTTTGCCTTAATGGAACATGGCAAGCACGCGGTGAGTTGGGTATTTCACTTTATGCGGCTGACCGCCACGCCAGAGGCCCGAGATTAGGTTTGCCACTGGAATAATTCCATCATGTTCGACGTGATGATAACCGGAGTTGATTTCTGCACTCCTGCGAGATTGCAACTACGTTTGGCGTGGCGATTGGTTAAAGGGAAAAAATAAATGAAATCGAAAGATGTCGGAAACGTATTGAATTGCCTGTTTGGCACCTTGCCACCGCTGCTAGTAGGATTTTTAGCGATCCTTATTGCTACACCAACGCATGCGGCCGTCACGTGTGACTATACGGAGTACTCCGGCAGCCCGATCACGTTCTATGTTGACTTGCCCAGTGTCTTGAAGGTCCCGCGCGATGCCCCCATTGGGGCAGTCCTTTTTACGCAAAGCGGGAGTGCCCCGTACGAGGTGGTTTATCGGTGCTCAGGAGACTTTATAGTGGGGATGGAAAATGACGTGGGAAATGGCGCTAGCGTTGCTCGGAAAACCGATTTCCCGATTGGAGATACTGGGTTGGCATGGTCGTTGGAGGTGGAGCGGGGTGGCGGCGGCGAGATTCCTGATATTAAATGGGGAATTAAAGAGTATAATCCATCGCCATCGAGCACGACATGGCACATATTTGATGACAGCATTATACGTGTCAGGATTAAAAAAATCGGTCGGATTAAAACGGGATCCGTTATCCCGGACCGTGTTCTTGGCTGGTTAAACGTTCAAAATCAGTTGTATCCGCTGAGGCTTAGGGTATCGAATAGGGCCGTTGTCGGCAACCCGAGTTGCAAGACACCCGATGTCACAGTGAAAATGGGCGACCGGAATATGATCAACCAATTTAATGGTGTCGGGACGTCGCTGGCGCCGGTCAATTTCGCGATTGCGCTGAGGGAATGTCCAGAGGGTATCAGGCAGGTTCGGTATCAACTGAAGCCCAACACCAATATTGTTAATATAGCGCGCTCGGTTGTTAGTCTCGAGGCTGGGTCGATCGCCACCGGCGTTGGCGTGCAATTGCTGGAGAATGACGGCAGCCCGATTCCTTTGAGGGATTGGATTCGATTTAGTGAATACGATAGTCGAGGCGGCAACTTCGATATTCCGCTGAAAGCGGCCTACTTCCAAACCGAACCCGTAATTAACCCGGGCACCGCGAATACCTCCATTACGTTCGAGATGAGCTATGACTGACGCGATGAGCTCGCTGTGCCTCTTGCTAAACCCGATACACCTTGCCATCGGCTGAAACGGGGCGGAAATAAAAAGGCAGAGGCTACGCTGCCGTTAAGCACTGACAATCGTAATATCTGCATCGTCATCTCGTGATCAACTTTTTTCGATCGGAATTGAAAATATCTGAGAAAAGGAATCAACTTCCAGTCGACTGTGCGCTATGAAAAGGGTAAGAGTAAATGTGGAAATTAAATTTAGAAAAAGTGAGGTGCCGCTTTTCTGATGGTTTGGTGATATTTTTGAAGAGTTTTTTGGCAATATTATTTGTCGCGCCCGCGCATGCCATTACCTGCGATTACAATCCCTGGGCAAAGGACCCTATAGATTTCCAAATCAGGCTGCCTGCCAACTTGACGGTGCCGCGTGATACTCCGATTGGAGGTACATTTCTAGAGTACGAATTAACCGCGCCACACGAGGTGCAGTGGAGGTGTTCAGAAAATTTCAGAAGCGGGATGGAGAATTTAGTGGGAGGTAGCGGGATCTATGAAGGGAAATCCGATTTCCCGATCGGCGATACAGGATTGGCATGGTCATTCAGCAGGTTAGGTTACGATTTTCCGGATATATCTAAGGGGGTGATTAGCAATGTGGGAGGGGGAGGTACTATTTGGGTTTGGCCCGCAGGGGCCGGCTACGTTGTGCGAATAAAAAAAATTGGTCAAGTTAAAGAGGGCGCGATAATTCCTGCCGGGCTTCTTGGTCGTCACACGGTTGAGCGTCAGATTTATCCTGTAACGATTCGTGCCTTGACAGAATCGTCTATTGGAACCGGAAGCTGCAAGACACCCGGTGTCACGGTGAAGATGGGTGACCGGAATATGATCAATCAATTTAAAGGTGTCGGGACATCATTGGCGCCAGTTAATTTCTCGATTGCGTTGAGGGAATGTCCAGAGGGTATCAGCCGTGTTCAGTATGAGCTGAAGCCCAACACCAATGTTGTTGATGCAGCACGCTCGGTTGTTGGCCTCGACGCTGAATCGACCGCCAAGGGCGTCGGCTTGCAACTGCTGGACAATGGCGGTAACCCGATCCCCCTGAGGGGACGACTTCGATTTATTGATTACGATAGTCGGGGTGGCAACTTCGATATTCCGCTGAAGGCGGCCTACTTTCAAACGGATCCCGTGATTGTTCCAGGCACTGCGAATACCTCCGTTACATTGGAGATGACCTATGACTGACGCGGGCCGAGCGTCTGATTGAGACGGACCGCTCAGCATCTTCATGGCGGGAAGCGGCCCCACACGCTGAACGCGCTGCACGAGAAGGGCTTGGCTTGTATGCCGCGCAGCATGTCGCCCATACGCGCACGCTTGATACGCACCAACAAAAAACCCCGCAGAGCCAAGCCCAGCGGGGTTTTGTTGCCAAACGTTGAAGCTGTTTGAAAGGATTTTGGTGGGCCGGCGGCAATCGAATTCTCTCCGCCATGCCTTATCAGAAAATGATCCGGAGGCTGAAAATTCGAAAAGAACCCCCAAAAGAGCCCCCAAACACCGTCCACTGGATTGTTGCGCGGATGGTACTCCCCCGGTGGCTACAATTGTCGCCCATCTTTGGAAAACTACTGCAATGGGGCGATCAATCTATCTGAGCGTAGGTTGATCGGCGAAGCCTGAGGTCTCTTGGGCGTGGTTCCTCACGATGTTGGCGGAGAGTGATGACGACAGGCGGTGAAAAAAGTCTCTGGAGCGCTATTGAACGGCGATTCCCCAAAGTGTTGGTTGATGAATTGTCATGGGCATTGGGCGCCGCTGAGCAAGAGATTCCAGACCTAGGCCAGCTCTGGGAAATGCTTTCTCGTTTCCGGCGCAACCGGGCACGCTGCATCGCCGCATGGGGGCTTAAGCCCGATGGACGGCCCGTCGACGGGCCAAAACATATCCCAATCAAATACGACAGCATCCTACGTGACCTAGATAGCGCCCTCGCTAAGTTACGGCAGTATGGACTGCATCCAGAAGATTATGCTTCCGCGAAAGTGGCCGAGATCATTGGGCGGGCGCTTCAAAGCAAGAGGGCTAGCAGACCTCGCAAGCGCAAGGAGCGGAACCGGTATGAAGAAATCGGAGAATTTCTGAGCGAGGAACTCCACATTGAATATGCGGAGCATGGGCAGCGGAAGGGCATGCTCTATGACGCTAGCCAAAAATTCAACGTGTCAGAGAGGACGATCCACCGTGCTGTCGATCACTGCAACTTGAGCAAGAACTCAACAGAGTGATGCCACTTAACCGGTTAAGTGGCGGGGCAGCCAGTCAGAGTTCAGCCGTGTTCAATCAACCGCGAGGTTTTGCACATGGCAAAAACCCAATCCGCGCCGAACGGCGGCGCACAACTTGAACTTAAATCCCTGCCGCTCGATGGCTTCACTCGCTGGAACGACCTGAAGCGCATCGTCCCCCTGAGCCATGAGTCCATCCGTCAGCGGGAGTTGAAGGGGCGTTTCCCCAAACGCGTTCAACTCGGTTCTGCGCGCTGCGTCGCGTGGCCGAATCGCGAGATTCACCGCTGGCTTGCCGATCCTGCTGGCTACCGTGCGGAGGGGCAATGATGCCTATGCGCTATAGTTGGCTGATGCGCCTACCGCAGCTTGTTGCACGTCATGCCAGCCTCGGCTTGATCACTAATCTGCCAGCATTGACGCTTACCGAGCTTTGGGGCCTCTATTGCTTCTTGAACGGGATCGTTGGGGGGGCTACATGAACGCTTCCCGCTGTCCCGATTGGCTGCAGCCGCTTCACCACGCCCGCGTATCCGGCCTGACACCGCGTCATGGCTGGATTGTCGTTCAGGCTGGTGGGCGCGTCGGCAATTGGGTTCCCGCGCTGTCTGTTCCTGCTGGATACAAATACCGTCATGACGACGACTTGTCGGCTTTTCGCGGCCTCGATTGTGAACTTTTGATTGACGACGATACTGGCTACGGCCTAGTGCGCGGATTGGCTGTAGGGATTATGCAGGCGGGTCCGCTGCGTCTGCTGTTGCTGACCACCGGGCGTCATCCCGCCATCGTCATCCTCAAACACGGGGGTGCGCATGGGCTTCAGTGACAATCTGGTTCTCGCTACGGAGCAGGAACAAGCAGCCTTCGTCGAGGCTCAGAAGGTACATGTTCAGGTTACTGGAGCCGACGGAGAATTGACGCAGCGCTACGGTGACGGTCGTTTCGACATATCAAAGCGTGGTGTCTTCTACGTTAGCACCGATAAGGAGGGTAACGAGAGGCCGCCAATGTTTCTCTGCTCGCGGCTGGACATAGTCGCCATGACTCGCGACACCAAAAGGGGTGAGTGGGGCCGCCTGCTTGAATGGAGAGATGACGACCGTGTAATGCACCGATGGGCTATGCCGCTCGAACTGTTGCAAGGTGATGGCGGAGATGTCCGACGGGAACTGGCTCGCATGGGGTTGACCATATCCCCTAGCAAGGCCGCTCGCGACAAGCTAGCGTCATATATCCAAGTCTGGCGTGTCAACGAACGCGCGCGCTGCGTTGAACGCATGGGTTGGCACGATGGCGTCTACGTGACCGCCAATCAATCCATTGGGAATAATGACGAGATTGTCGTATTCCAGAACGCCAGCGCAGTGGAGCCAGCGTTGGCCCAGGCCGGCACGGTCGAGGGTTGGCGGCAATCCGTCGGGGCGCTAGCCTCAGGCAATACCCGCATGGTGTTTGCCCTATCTGTCGCCTTTGCGGGCCCATTGGCCGACGTGGCAGGCGAAGATTCGGGCGGCTTCCATCTGCGCGGCGGTTCATCATCCGGTAAGACCACGGCACTTAAAGTGGCTGCTTCCGTATGGGGAGAACCATCAACCTATGTCCGCATGTGGCGGGCAACGACAAATGGTCTAGAAGGGCTCGCGGCACTTCATAACGATGGTCTACTGATTCTGGACGAGCTTTCTCAGATCGATCCGAGAGAGGCCGGAGATGCCGCTTACATGCTCGCGAACGGGCAAGGCAAGGTGCGGGCAACAAGATTCGGAGCGGCGCGACAAGCCGCGCGCTGGCGATTGTTGTTCCTGTCCGCTGGCGAAGAGTCTCTATCTGCGCTGATGTCAAAAGCGGGAAAGCGTGCCAATGCCGGCCAAGAAATCCGCCTCGCCGACATCGAAGCCGACGCAGGGGCTTGTATGGGGGCGTTCGAACAGTTGCACGGTCATTCGACGCCGGCTGAGATGGCGTTAGCGATTAAGGATGCGGCGACGCGGTACCACGGTGCTGTGGGCATTGAGTGGCTACGCCGGATCGTAGCGGACCGGACCAACCTTGCAGACATTCTGCATAGCGGTATGGCGCAATTCGTCAAGGAGGTGGCGCCGAGTGAAGCTGCAGGGCAGGTTCTGCGCGTAGCACGACGCTTTGCACTGGTGGCCGTGGCTGGCGAATTAGCAACGCATTATGGCCTGACGGGATGGGAGGAGGGCGAATCGGAGCGAGCCGCAAAGACATGCTTCACGGTATGGCTAGATGCCTTTGGTGGGGCGGGAAACCGCGAAGAACGAGCTGTGTTGGCACAGGTGCGCGCTTTCTTTGAGTCCCACGGGGCAAGCCGATTCGAGGCAATGAGCGCCACCGAAGATCAACGCGTCATTAATCGAGCCGGGTTCTACCGTACAGACGCAGAGGGAGGTCGCGAGTACATCGTCTTACCGGAGTCCTTCAGGCGTGATGTATGCGCCGGATTTGATCCGAAGGCTGCGGTAAAGGCGTTGGTAGCACAGGGATGGCTTGCGCTTGATGGCGACAAGCCGCAGCGGCGCGAACGTCTGCCAGGTATGGGCCGAGTCCGGTGCTATGTGTTCACGTCGCGTATGTGGGAGGAATCATGAAGCTTGATTTTTCGCTACTGGACAAGTCCGAGCGATTTTCGAGTGTCCCAAATGTCCCGCATGTCCAGGGAGCTGCAATCCCGGAGCATGCAAAGGAGTGTGAAAAGTCCGAGACGGGACACCCAGCGTATCTCATGAAGGTCCCACGTGCCCCAATCTTCTCCCAGCAAGCCGGCACAAAACCTAACGACGCTGCATTGGGGCGGGGTGGACATAGCGGGGACGTGTCGCATGTCCCACCCGGAAAAACTCGCAAACCCAATACAAATAAGGACTCTGAGGGTTTGGGACATGTGGGGCAAGTGGGACGCGAACAAAGCATTGAGCCCCAACACGTTCGCTATCCTCTGTCGGAGGCAGGTGCGCCGTACATGCCCTACGTGGTGCCGATGGCGCCGGAGCGAGTGGAGGGCTTGCTAGCGAACCTGCGGGAAACCATCGGCAAAGTGGCCGATATTGAGGGGTGGACGGTGAAGCGTCGAGCGGACGTGCTGGGCTTAGTGGCTCGCCAGCCCGTCGCCTCCCTGACTGACGACCTCGCGTACTTCCAGGAACATTTGAGTGCTATCGAGGCTGTTGCTCGCGTAGCTGCAATCGATCCGATTGCGTTGCCGTTGCGAGATGCGAGCACATTTTCGGGGTGGCGCCGACGCTAGGGCGTACCAAGGTTTGAAAATCTCCGTGTCCACCGCGTCGCCGCTACGTCCACGCTTTGCCTACGGGGCCGTCAGCGTAGGGGTGAATTCAACGCGTTCGGCGATGAATGCCGCTATCTGCGCAGGGCTGAACCGGCTGGCGTCGATATACCCGTCGTGTGGAAAGATGCCCTCCACGGCGCCGTCATCTACCCGGACGTACATGATTCGTCCGCTAGCCCTGGCCGTGGTTATAACGGAGCGAATCGCCATCCATTCAATGCCTGGCCACATCTTACGCTGGTAGTCGGCTCCAACAAAAACCACCAGAAGCTTCGAGCGCTTGCCGTAGATATCCTGCAGGAGGAGATCGAGCTCTGGTCGGGCTAGCTGCGCCTGGTAGGTCGTGTCGTAGAAGCAGGCGTGAGCACCGAGTAGTGCTGTCGTTTCCTTAGCCACCGCCTCGACCATGTCCCGATACTCGCCAGGGAAGGAGAACGCAACTTCGAAGCGATGAGTTGTGATGTCAACCTTGATTGGTGCCGTGAGCGTACGAGGCGGTAAGGCAAACTCGGGCGGCAAGATGATCTCCTTCGAAATCAACTCGCGTACTAGATCGACGTCTTTGACGGCCCAATGGCTGCGTGACGACTCCCAACTGCCAAGATCTAGTTCAACTCCCATCGACCACAGTTCTTCGTTAGTCAAGAATTTGGGAAGCGCGATTAGCTCATAATCAATGCGTACCTCCAGGCGATTCGAGCGTTTGCTGATACGGGTGATCCTACCGAACTTTGGTGCCTTTCCGACTGGCTCCTCGTAGGCGAAAATTGCCGGCATCCTCATTAGCGCTTCAGCGCTCGCGTTATCAAGCAAGCCAAATCGTTCCGTTATTGCGGAATCTGTGTATTCGCGCACGCAGCGGCTGAGTGGAAATGTGGTCGGCCGTCCGTCCCAGGCTTCCTCGTTTGCTGTAACGAGCAAATTGAACATAGCAACACCCCCTTTTGTGAGAACTGTAACGTAGCGGCTACGGGACGGACGCACTGAGAACGTCGCGGTTCTAACTGTTCTGTTACAACTGCGGCTCAGAGTCCCCGTGCTCCTCAATTTGTCTGACGGCCTCCAGCGTGCATTTAGGTCTATGGCTGTTGTGATTCGTTGGATTGGTCGAAGGCGGGGACACCCAAGTTGCCGTAAGCGGCGCTACCGGCACCCTATCACGCCGCCGGCGCGGACAATCGGTTCGTAATCAAGCAACTATGTTTCGTGTTGTGTGTTGATAAAAGCTTCCGGCATCCTCGGTATGATCGGAGCCGAACACTAAAACTGCCAAAGGGAGAGGCGTATGGCTCGCCGGGGATTTGTGAGCACCATGAACCGTATTTCGCGCGAGATGGAGCGTTCGGCACGCGCATCGCAACGTGCGCATGAACGAGGACTGCGGGAGCAGGCACGTGCGATCAGAGATGCGGAACGTGCGGAGCGAGCCCGTCAACGCGCACTGATTGCCGATGAAAAGGAGAACAAGCGCCTTTATGTCGAGTCCCAGCTAGAAGACGCTGCCGGTCAGAATCAGGAAATTGAGGAGCAAGTGGAGGCACTTGGCCAGATATTGGTCGAAGGTCTAAGTCGCAATTCGACTCTCGATTTTGCCGAACTGCGGGTGAGACCAGCGCATCAGTCGGTAGACCTGTTCGGCCTGCCTCACTCTGAGCACCGTCCAGTTTGGGAGCGCTACGCTCCAGAGAAACCCAAAGGTTTGGCGGGCCTGTTTCCATGGGTCAAGAAAGCGCATGCACAACAGGAACTCGCTGCCAGACAACGTTTTGATGCCGACGAGCGCAGCTACCAAGCAAAAGAGGCTATTCGTCAGGCTGAGATAAAGAAGCGCCATGACGCTCATGCGCGTGCGGTAGCGCAAGCCGAACGCGACGCAAATGAGCATAATCAGCAGGTCGCGCAGTTTGAGGCGGCATTCCGAGCTGCCGACCCGGACGCCATCGCTACTTACTTCATCACGGTACTTGGGCGCGGGACATATCCCGAAGGGTTTACGCAGACATCGCAAATCGAGTTCCAACCTGAATCGAAGCAGCTAGTTGTCGCGTACGACCTGCCCGAGTACGACGAAGTTGTTCCGGCGACAAAATCCGTCAAGTACGTCAAGGCATCGGACTCGTTTACGGAGTCAGCACGGCCCGAAAGTCAGCGCCGCACAATGTATGCCGATGCGGTAGCTCAAACCACACTACGGTCGCTTCACGAAATCTTTGCTTCAGACATTGCAGGACACGTTGAGACAGTCGTATTCAACGGATATGTGGAATCCATCGATAGAGGTACCGGGAAGCCGATTCGGCCCTGCATCATCACCGTTCGTACCACGAGAGAAGTATTCCTGGACATTGACCTGGCACATGTCGACCCGTTGGCCTGCCTTAGATCGCTGAATGCCTCAGTTTCCAAGAGTGCGGCGGAGCTGGCGCCGGTGCGTCCCGTGCTTGAATTGAACATGACCGATCCGCGATTCATCAAAGAAGACGATGTGCTTTCGACTCTCGACCAGCGGCCGAACCTGATGGACCTTACGCCGGGCGAATTTGAATCGCTCATTACCAACCTGTTCCAGACGATGGGTCTCGAAACACGCCAAACGCAGGCGTCGCGTGATGGGGGCGTGGATTGCGTGGCTTTTGATCCCCGTCCGATCTTCGGTGGCAAGGTTGTGATCCAGGCCAAACGGTACAAGAACACGGTGGGTGTCAGTGCGGTCCGCGATCTATTCGGCACCATGCAGAACGAAGGTGCATCAAAAGGCATCCTGGTAGCCACCAGCGGTTATGGAAAGTCCGCATTCGAGTTTGCGAACGGCAAGCCGATTGAGCTTCTCGCAGGCAGCAATCTGCTGTACTTGCTGAAAGAGCACGCCAACATAGACGCCAAGATTGTCATGCCCGAAGACTCGAACGATGCTGGGCTGGACGGCTGATGTTCGGCTTTTACGCCGAGGGCATAGCGCAAAAAGTCGGTCGTCGTGCTTGAGCTTCGATTGCGCCAGTTCATGCGCAGTGTCCGAGGACGACCACGCAAGCCTCACTGTCACCTGGTCGGCCCTCATCATTGCTGAAAGCGTGTGCCACACAGAAACAGATCGCCGCGATGATAGCGAGGGCAATTCTTGGATAGCGACCCGAGAGCCGATTGGTGGCGCGAACTGTGTGGCGCAAGAGTGTTTTCATGTGTCGCTTGGGAGGGCGAGGTGTTCCGCTGATACTCCGCTTTACGGCAATTCAGAAATCATGGTGTTCACGCTCGTGAACGTCGGCGAAGTAAGTTCTGGCCATTTGGGCACGCGAACGGCTCAGTCACGTTTTGCTGCCCAGCAGGCTCATTGCCGACGTGACGATGGCCATGGCGTTGACGATTGCCCACGCTCGGGCCATGAAGAACATTGCTCTCCACTTGACGTTTGGCGCGCATCTCCAGATGGAAATGACGATCCAAACGCCGAAAACGAGGCTCAAGAGTATTCCGAAGTATAGGGCGGTAGTCTCTCCGGTCCGGCTCGCATGTTCGGCCAAGGCCTTTCTGGTCAATGTAAGTATTAGGGCGACCGGAAGATAGACGAGCCAAAACGCCTTCCATAGTTGCAGCTCGCCAGAAAAGCAGCGGGCCAGGATGCCCTTTCTTTGGTTTCTCTGCATGGTCAGTGGCTCCGCAAGAGCTACTTGCGCTGTCCTCAATGACTGTTGTAGTGGCTTGCCCTGGCTCTATTGGCGGGCAACATTCGAGCGAATTTTGGGTATCCTATCCAGTGGTATCACATCCGTCAAATACAGACCATTGACGGATGGCGAAACCCTCTCCGAAACACGCTGGCGATCCCGCACTTGCCTCGATTGGCAAGACGGTGCGCGCTGTTCGGAAAACGCTTGGGTACTCGCAGGAGCAGTTAGCACTCGCTACGGATATGGACCGCTCGTACATTGGCGGTATTGAACGTGGCGAACACAATCTGACGGTTCTGAATTTACTTCGAATTGCCAGTGTGCTTGGTATCTCGACGGGCGAGCTTCTTGCCAAAGCTGGTGTGTGAACTGAGCGGAAGTGTCAATGCACGACAGGTTCTGGAGCCTCAATCGGCTTCGGATGGGCGTGGCTAAGACGAGATCGCTGCAGCTATCGAAGTCGCGTTCAGAGAAGGTCAATTCGGCCCAATTCGACTGTCAGCTTCATAACAAGCCGGCCCAGCCCACACGCGATGCCTGAATCCAACGAGCCCTTGTCAGACTTCATAGCTGGGTCAACCAAGGATCTGGTCCATGTCGCCCAGCGATTGGGACTCACACTGCAGACCTTTCACGCGTATCGAACCCTCAATCAGCGTGCGCATCGCGAGGCTGAGGAACCCTGCCTCTACGAATATCTCAAACAAAGAGTGGGATTCTGGCGCCCAATCTTGGCTGCATTGCAGTCGGATTTGTTTGTGGGAATCTACGCACTGGTGGAGGATGGGGTGCAGGTAGTTTCACTGAGCACGATAGCGCGTGAGCTTCGCAAAGATGGGAGGTGCGAGTTGCCACCAGGATTGCTAGAGGATCTGAAGGACGTGAGCAAGCGCTACCTCCGCTTTCGTCATCAGCTATTCGGGCACACCGGAAAGGAATTCTCTGAGAATGCGAGGGCGCTCGATGAGGCAGGCTTTACATGGGACATTGTTTCCATCGATCTGGATCGATTGGAGTATGCGTTTAAGGTTCTGTGGCACGTATCCAGCGGCAGACCGGTTCCGATGGTCGAGCATGCAAAGTCTATGAGATTTCCATATGCCAAATCGGTAACTCAGACCGAACGGGATGCAGAGGCGTTCCTGACTGATTTGACGACAATCGCCGAGGCTCAGTACAAGGCCTGAGAGGCCCACTGCCGCCTAATTTTTTTGGGACCCTATCAGTGGCAAATTCAATTTATCCGCACAACGCGCATACCCTGCCGGCTATTCAGAAAATCGACTTCATCAACGCTGATGGCAGCCGAATGACTGCAGTGTTGAACCCGCATCCACGCTTGCCAGGTGTGCACATCACTCACGTGATTCTCGATTGCACCAGCGTACATTGGTCCAATGCCTTGGTGTCTCAACACGCGACGGTCCTAGAGGCGGGGGCTGCAGCGCACCAGGCCGCCCAGTCATTCGCAGCGTCGATCTCTACCAGGATCACCGAGGTACGGTCGACGGGCGACGAGTTTCTGGATCGCCCCGATATTGAAGCGATAACGGGCAACCAATATCAGATTTCGGTCGTATGACGCTAGAACGCTCGCAGCCAACAGCTAGGAGACGCGAGGAAGATGTTGTCGATGCTTTAGGCGCGCAGAACAATCCGGATGACTATCCGAACGTTTTTTCCTCCTGCGGTCTGATCTGCAATGAGGAGAGTGTCTCAGCCGCTACATAACTAGTAGGGACATTGGGGCCATGGCGATCAGCACCGAGGGAGTCGAGAGGAGCCACGTGTTGAACGCGGCAATGCGTTGGGATGCGAATCCAGGCTATGGTGGCTTTGGCAAGAGCAAACGCTACGACATTCTGATCGATGGCAGGCCATATCCACCCAAAGCCATCATGGCGTTGGCGATTGAGAGTGCGGGCCATAAGATCCCAACTCCATATGATTTCAAGGGCGCGTGGGACGGCCCGTGGCATCGTTATCTGATTCGTCAGTTGGGCTTCGATATCGTGCCAAAGGTCGACGTAGAAATTGCCCAAAGCAGTGCAGCTCCGACCGCGGCTGCTGCGCAGATCGACGCCGACTTACGCGCGATAGAGGCCGACCATGCGGGTAGCCCGACTACTCGCGATGCGCTTATCAAGGCGCGTCTGGGGCAGGGGCGCTTCCGGCGCGAGCTACTCGCCCTGTGGAGCTATCGCTGCGCGGTTACTGGCTGCGCGGTGCAGCAGGTGCTGCGTGCCTCCCACGTGAAGCCTTGGCGCCGGTGTGCCGATGCAGAGAGGCTCGATCCTGAGAATGGGCTCCCGCTTGTGGCCACGCTCGATGCTCTGTTTGACGCCGGGCTGATTACTTTTGAGACAGACGGGCAGATGACAGTGTCACCCCAGCTCGATGATGATCAACGTGCTTCGCTTCTCCACGGCGTGCCGGAGGTCCTCGCCAGGCCTCCAGGCATGGGGCTCGCCGGCTACCTAGAGGCGCATCGCACGTACGTGTTTAAGAAGGGGGGCAAGTCTCAATGACCGAACGCACGATGGGGCGCGGCCCCACCACTTACCTTGTTGCATGCGTAGGGAAGAAGTGCGGACATGCGATGCCTGCAAAGGATCTGTACCTGTCTGACTGGTTTGGCCGAGCACGTGCGTTCGTGGAGCGCCACGAGGGCAGATGGTTCATTCTGTCAGCCAAATGGGGCTTAGTCGCGCCAGAACAAAGCATTGAGCCATATGATCAAACGCTGAATGAGATGGCGATCGCGCAGCGTCGGCAATGGGCGCATAACGTCCAATCACAGATGGACGTGTCGCTCCCACTACGCGGTCGATGTGTTGTGCTGGCGGGCCGACGGTACCGCGAGTTCTTGATGCCATATCTCGCCGAGCGCTACACGGTAGAAGTGCCAATGGAGGGGTTGGCTATTGGCAGGCAGCTCCAATGGCTTGCGACACATTGATCTCTGCTGGTTCGTCAACCATTCCCACTCGCCTTGGTGGATGCTAGTCCTCGCGAAAGGTCGGCGTCGAGTTCCGCTTGCCATGGCTGTCCAGCCTTGCCGCTGCCGATGTGGTGTCAGCCGCTGAGGTCAGAATCGTCGGCGTCTGATCCGGGCACTGTAGCGTCAGCAAAATCTCAACGTGCTGGCGAGCGACCAGAATGCACACTGGTCGCTCTCGAAACGCGCGCCAAACTTCAGCGGGCAAGGATGCGACTGAGCGGTTTGTTAATGTTCTCAAACGCTTCAATGACTTTGTCCATTACAAAATCTATTGCACGGCCGTATCCCTGTTGAAGGCTTGCAGTGTCGAAGCCTAAATCCTGCAGGCGTGGCAGAGCGAGCGCGAAAGTGTCATGTGCATCCGCGATTCGCAAATCGTAGCCCACGAACAATGCGGCCAATCTCTCGTTCGGCGCGTTCCATCCCTCTGGCACATCGGCACTGTTGAAGGCATTCGCATCCTCGTCTTGGGCATCCAGTTTCTCCGCAACGTTGAGAATGGCCTGCAGGAGTTTCACGCTTCCTAGTTTCTCGGTTTCGCCCTTGGGGCATCCAGCCGCCTGCAGGATGCGCTTCAGAAAGCCGTTCGGTACGGTCTGCCAAATTTCATGCAGGCTTTTGCATCGACCTAGGAAGTCTTGTTCCGACATCGACAGTGGTGCAGCCTGCGCAAGACGGCTGAGTTTGGGGTAGTGAAGCCACCCGTTATCTCTGATCTCGTTGGCTGAAAAACCGACAAGGTCTTGGGCTGACTTGTTCTCGCCAACGATGGCACCGAGTCGAGAAAGGCAGTCACCCAACGTCAAAATCGCGGCCACAAACCTCTGGGTCTTGGCTGCTATGTGCTCTTCGTTCGGGTCAAATTGAGCCGCCAGCGTTGGGTCGAGCGCAAACGAATGTGCATGAAGGATTTCCTGATCAGGCTTCGGCTTATATAGCTCTCTCAGCCCAACGCGTATCAGGTTTCGTCCGATACGCCTGCAATCCGTGAAGCTCCATTGCCCACGGTACGACGGGCTGCAATGCCACTGTCCGTGAGCGAATATTGGTGTGGTGTTATAGAAGCTGCTTTGCTCGTATCGATTGAGGAATTGATCATCTAGGTAGATGACCTGATGGTCCCTGTCTGCGTTGGCACTGGCATGGGTGACGAGTCCTTCTACTCCTGGCCACGCGAGATTGTTCGCTGAACGCTCAGGACACATCACGCATGAGACGGCGTCAACGGACGCCCAAACCTGAAGCAGTAGGCCACCTTTGTGTTCCCGGATATCTATCAAATACCAGCCCAAATCGGATTTGAGTTCTGTATGCCTTTGCCCGCCCATGAGCTGCCTGAGCTCTTGCGAGTCTGGGAGTTTCGCTTGATAGAAGAAACTTCGAACGCCTCGTGCACCACGCATCCAAAGGTATTTTCGTAGGTGAGCATTAGACATCTGCCACGTAACGTTTCGAGATGACGTGTAGTGGTGTTCGCGAGCGAGTTCACCCTCTGCAACTGCGAACTCTGGAATGCCTAGGTCATCGTAGACGACGCGTTGCTGTTCGTTACCGAGGCACCTGGGCGACAGTCCGAGTGTCATCCAGACCTTTTCAGCGAGGGCATACGTATAGTGCGATCCGTCGCCCCAGGACGCGACAATGTAGTCATAACCGGACATGCTGGGCGCAAATTTTGCGCTCAAGCCTTTGTTGCCGAGAACGGGGACCGAGTAGGACACCACGCCATTTGCCGCTTCGTCCAGGATAGGAGTGGGACTTTCAACCGTCTCCGGGACGGCTGCCATTAGCATGTGCACGTATTCGCTGTTAGGCCCGTGATTGTCCAATTCAAGGTAATTGGTAACGTCCACCTGCTCTAGGGGATCAAGTCCCACAGGGCCGAGGAGCGCACGCAGACGTGCCGGGAGGGCTGCACCCTGTATAGGGAACGTGGCGACATGGTCGACTGCAGGCATGGGTTTAGCGGTTCAACTGCGTCCGAGTTTGCGATTCCGCGATGGTACCGGTGCCCTCGGCGCATGCGTACAAAACTGGTTTTCCGGATGTAATAAGTTAATCCTTTTCGAAATTTTCGAACCTGGAAAATCGGCTTATGTAGAGATCTTGGTGGTGAGAGCGAAGGGGCTGCACGTCTGGAGCAAAACGGCGCGCTTACCTGGCAATCGCAATTGAGATCACTTCGGCGCCTGCTTTCAGTCGGTCAAGGTAGTCGGCCCATTTCTGCATCATCTCGCGGCGTTGGGGTAGGTGTGCAGTACGGTTGTAGGCTCGCCCGAGTGGGTCTTTCACGGCGTGCGCGAGCTGTGCCTCGATGATCGAGGCTGGCACTCCCAGCACCTCATCCAGAATCGTGCGAGCCATCGCCCGGAAGCCATGGCCTGTCATGGTGTTGCCATCGTACCCCAGGCGCCGCAGCGCGCCGTTGACCGTGTTGTCGGACATGGGGCGATCTTTGGTGCGCACGCTCGGGAATAGAAGCCGGCCGTTGCCCGTGAGCGCGTGCAGCTCACGCAGGATGGTAACGGCTTGAGCGGATAGCGGAACGACATGCCCGCCACCGGTCGCCTTGCCTTGCTTGGTGCGTTTCATCCGGTCGCCTGGTATTTCCCAGGTACTGGCATCGAGGTCGAATTCGGTCCATTCGGCGCCGCGTAGTTCGCCGGGGCGCTGGAATAACAGAGGCGCAAGCCGAAGAGCGCACCACACGGGAAGCGTGCCCTGGTAGCCATCTATCGCGCGAAGCAGTTCGGCAACCTGTTTCGGGTCGGTGATGGCCGCCATGTGCTCTGATTGAACAGGCGGGAGCGCACCCCGTAGATCGGCCGTTACGTCGCGCTGGGCGCGGCCGGTCGCGACTGCATATCGGCATACCTGCCCGATGTTGGCGTGTAGACGGTGGGCCGTTTCGAGCGCGCCGCGCTTCTCCACCCGGCGCAGCACATCAAGCACATCAGGCGGAGCGAGGTCGCCCGCTGGCTTGCCGCCAATCCATGGGAAAGCATCGACCTCAAGGCGGCGCAGGATGCGGGCACCGTGGCCATCTGACCAAGTGGGCGCGTACTTGACGTGCCATTCGCGTGCGACCGCTTCGAACGAGTTTTCAGCGTTCAGGCGTTGAGTGCGCTTCTCGGCCTGCTTCGCTTGGCCGGGGTCGATCCCCGCCGCCAACTTGTCTTTGGCGTCATCGCGCCGCTTGCGGGCTTCTGTGAGTGCCACGGCAGGGTAGGTGCCGAGCGCCAGGCTTTTTTCCCTGCCTGCGAATCGGTACTTGAGCACCCAGCGTTTGCCGCCGGTTGGCTTGACGAGCAGGAATAGGCCGCCGCCATCGAATAGCTTTTGTTGTTTGTCCGTGGGTTTGGCGTTGCGGATCGCTACGTCGGTCAGGGCCATGTTCGCTCCCTTGCTGCCTGTTCTCGTATGGGGTGGGGGTTCTGGGTGTGGGGTTTTGTGAAGAACCCCCGCAAGGACCCCCGTTGATGTGTGGTTGTGGGTGGGGGTTCTTTGCGGAAGTTTGCAACAAAAAACCCCGCAGAGCCAAGCCCTGCGGGGTTTCGTTGCCAAACGTTGAAGATGTTTGAGAGGTATTTGGTGGAGCCGGCGGGAATCGAACCCGCGTCCGCAAGCCCTCCACAGAGAGTTCTACATACTTAGTTCTGTCATTTGATTTAACCGCCGCATCGCGGACGAACACGCTCTACGACGGCGATTCACTAAGTTTTCGTCTCTAGGCCCGTGACTCACCTAGAGCTTATCTGACGTAGATGACCTCGCTAGTCTTTCGACCCTAGCCCGTCAGCGAGCCAGTGCGAGGACGGCGGCCCTTAGGCTGCCAGTGCGTAACGTTCGTCGTTAGCAGTTATTGCATTCCCATTGATTAACGAGGTGACGGGTCCTCGGTATGCCCTCCACTGCTTCGCAACCCACGTCGAAACCAGGTCGGCCCCAGAGAAGAAGTGAATTATCCCACAGATGGGTCACTTCAGCGCGAAATCAACCCGCGTCGTCTTGCCCTTGTCCTTGATGCCCTCTGCGTTGAGTTTGGGGGCGACAACAAAAAGGCGCCCCGGATCCACACGCTCGGCAAGTGCGACATGCACCGCATTCGCCCGACGCTGCGCGAGCTCTCGCAGATCCGCATCCGTCACTTGCACATTGGTTTCCATCAGCTTGCGCATCTCGTCGGGCGGCAAGGATTTGGCCAGCCCGATCACGTTGCGCGGTTTCGGGAATTTGGCGGCTTTGTACGCGCGTTCAAGATACTTGTTCTCTTCTTCAGGCTTGACTGTCGTGTCGGCTTCGGCGGAGTCGCCAGCATCCTTGAGCTTCTGTTCACGAATCTGACGATTCACGGCCTCGCGGCGCAGGCCGTCGCGGTCAAATTCCGGGTCGACGCGGCCGACGATGTCGACCTTCAGCGCCGGGCGGTCTTTGAGTGCGGTGGCCAGCTTGTCGAGCTTGGCCAATGACGCCTGACTGATGTTTGACGTGCCTGGATCAAACTCGATGTAGCCGAGTTCTTCTCCGCCGCTGCCGCCAAATGCGCTGGCGAGCAAGGAGAACGGTGCCGTCACGGCGCGTGCAATCAGGTTGACGAACGCACGCAGGATGACGCCGCCGATGCTGAACTGCGGGTCATCGAGCGAACCGGACACCGGCACGCGCACGTCGATCTCGCCACGCGAATTCTTCAGCAGCGCCACCGCCAGGCGCACCGGCAGATTGGTGGCGTCTTTGCTTTCTACGCGGTCGCCAAAGGTGAGCTGGTCGATGAAGATGTGGTTGTCGGCGGTCAGCTTGCCCTGATCGAGCAGGTAATGCAGATCCATCGTCAGCTTGCCCTTGGTGATCGGGTAGCCGGCGTATTTGGCAGAGTAGGGCGTCAGGTTGGTCAGCTCTACGCCGTCGGCCTTGGCCGTGAGGTCAACAAAGGCCGTGGGCGCGAGCGGGTTGATCTTGCCGTGGATGTCGATGGGTGCGGTGCCGTCGACACTGCCGCGCAGCGTCACGTCGGCGGGTGTCTGGTTGGCGGCGGTGCTGATCGTGCCGATCGAGCCGCCGATGGCGGTCAGGTTGGCGGTGTAGTTCGGTTTGACGAAGTTGTCGGTAAAGCGGATGTTGCCGTCCTGCAGCGTGATGGCGTCGACGCGCACGTCCGCGCCGCCGGCCTTGGGTGTGGGCGCGGAGGCAGTTACGGTCACGGCCGATGCGGGCGCCGGCGCGGGGGCGGAAGCTGCAGATGTGGATGCAGGTGCGGGTTCGCTCTGCGTCAGCGATCGGCGCTCCTCGGTCGGCTGCACGCGAATGTCCTGCAGGTTCAGGCGGCCGTTCGGGTTGATGATGATCCGCGCGTAGAACGTCGATAGCGCAACGGCAGCCACCCGCACGTGCGGCGTGGTGCCGTCGTAATTCGCCTGGATGCGGTTGAGCGCAAGCGAGCGCCAGCGCAGGAAGTCGTCCGAACTTACGCGGTCTTGCAGGCGCACGTTGCCCAGCGTCGCGTTGCCTTGGTAGTTGACTGTCAGTGCCTTGCCCTGGTTGAGCACGAGGCGCCCATCCATCGATAGCAGCGCGCTCGTAATCGCCGCGTTCAGCGTCTTGTCCAGATACGGATCAAAACCCGCCAGCGACAGGTTCTGCGAGTTCACACGCAGATCGGCCTTCAGTGGCTGCGGCACCACTTCGCCACGCACATCGAGCTTGCCCTTCGTGCCCAGCCCCGCACCGATCTGCACGTTGACAGGTTTGCCGAGATCGGTGGAGGCGTTTTGCACGACCACGTTCAGCGGCTCGACACGGATCTTGACCGGACGCGAGTTCGATTGGTCTTCAAAGCCGACAGCGCTGTTGTCCAGCTTCAGTGTCTGCACCGTCACTGCCCACGGCTTTTCGGCCGGGGCGTTCGGCTTTGTGCTGGACTTGACCGGCGCCGCCGATTTGCTCGCCGCCGGTTGCGGACCATCAAGCAGTGTCAACGTGGTCGTACCGTCCTTCTTGCGCAGCGCGTCGATCTGCAGGCCGTCGGCGCGCACTTCGTTCAGTGCGATGGTGCGCGCGCTCAGGTCGAAGCTCTTTACGTCTGCGCGCAGCAGCTTGGCGCGCAGCGCGGTGTCCTTGCCCGTGGCGGGCGCCAGCGAAAGGTCGGCCAGGCTTGCGGTCAGCGGTTCCGCGCGTACGTTGAATTTTTCCGGCCCGAAGTCGAGCGCCACTTTGCCGTCGGCCGACAGCGCGCCGTTCTGCAATTGCGGGGCGCCCGCTTGGCGCAGATACGGGCTGATGCCGGCCAGCTTTACGCCGTCCAGCTTGAGTTCCAACTCGCCGGTGTTCTTCTCCAGTGACGTGTTGCCTTTGACATTGAGCGTGCCGCCTTGCGCCAGCTTGGCGCCCACATCGAGAGTGGTTGGGCCACCCAGCGTGCGTACGCCGATGTCGCCGTGGAGGTCTTCCAGCGTCAGGTCGGCCGCCGGCTGCGTGGTCGCGTCACGCCAATGGACCGTGCTGTTGGTCAGTTGCAGCTTGCTGACCATCACATCCAGCGGTTTTGGTTTGGCGGTCGACGCGGGCTCGGGTTTGACAGCTTTCGCTTCAGCAGATGCAGGTTTGCTCCCGAGCTGAGCGAAATTGATCGCTCCATCTGCACCACGCGTGGCATCGACGCGCACGCCATCGAGCGTCAGCGCATCGAGGTGGAATACGTTGTCGAGCGGGCGCACGTCGCTCAACGTTGCGCGCACTTGTTTGGCGGCCACCAGCGGTGCCTTCTTGGCGTCAACCACTTCCAGGTTGTCGAGGCCGGTCGTGCCATGCACGCGCAGCACCGGCGCGCCGCTCTTCGGCTTCTGGAACTCGATCATCAGGTCGGTCGTCAGCTTGCCCTGCGGCACCGCCACCGGCAGCGGGCCGGGCACGTAGCCGAGGTAGCGGGGCAGATCCAGGCCGTCGATCTTGACGTTGAGGTTGGATTCGAGCGAATCGGCGAACGGCTTTGTCTTGCCCGCAAAATGCAGCGGTGCGCCGTCGATGCGCGCGGCCAGCAGCGGCTGCACGAAGATATCCACGTCAGCCGGCAGGCTCGCCAGGAAAGGCACGCCGATCTGCAAGCCATCCACCTTGTGCTGCGTGCCGAGCGGCTGGTCGACAAAATCGATCGCGCCGTTGGCCAATTGCAGATTTGCGAAGACGAAACGCGCCGGCTCGTTCGACTTGGGCTTGGGTGGGTTCTCCGGCTGGCTTAGCCTGTCGACGATGTCGGAGAAGTTGAAGCGCTGTTCGGCGGTGCGCACGATACGCACGTGTGGCGCGTCGATGCTGAGCTCTTCGATGACGGGCGCGCGGCGGAAGATCGAACTCCACGACGCGTTCACATGCAGATGGCCGACGTCGACGAACGGGGTTTTGCCGTCGCGCTCGGCGATGTGGAGCTGGTCAACATCAAGCCGCAGGGTGTATGGGTTGATGCTGATCTTGCCGACCGAAACCGGCCGTTCCAGCACCTTGCTGAGTTGCGCTTGCGCCAGGTGGCGCAGCAGCGGCGGGCCACCGACTGCGCCCAGCAGGCCGAACACCACCAGGAAGATCAGCACACCGATCCCGGTGCGTTTGGTACGTCGCGATGTACCGACCTGAGCCGCGCGTTGCCAGCCGGCCGTGCCGCGCACGCGATCAAGCCGTGCGCGCCAGCCGTTGGTATTCGATTGCAGATCAGGGCGCGAATCGCGGGAGGTGCTCATGCTGGTGTCGGTCCGGCCATGGCGTGGCCTACTTCGTCAGTCGGTCGACCGCCACGTCCCCGGGGGGAGGCGGCGGTCCTGAAAGATGCGGCGCCCAGGCTTTCACCTGGGCATCGTGGTCAAGCGCGTTGCGATTCGAGCAGCAGCGGAATCAGCTCGGCCGCGCTGGCAATCAGCGCGTCGGCGCGCCATTCCGCGGGCGATGGTCCATTACCACAATAGCCGTAACTGGCCGCAATGGTAGGCATGCCGGCGGCGCGGCCGGCTTCAATATCGCGAAGGTCATCGCCCACGTAGACGATCTGCCGTGCATCGACGCCGATGGATTCGGCTGCATGCAGCAGCGGGGCTGGGTGAGGCTTAGCGTGCGGCGTGGTGTCGCCTGCAACGACGCAGGCAGGCGGCACGGGGAACGACAGCTGGGCAACCAGCGGTACCGTCAGTCGGCCCGACTTGTTGGTGACGATTCCCCAGGGGATGCCGGCGCGGCCCAGTTCCGCCAGCACGTCAGCCATGCCCGGAAACAGCTGCGTGCGCACACAGATTTCTGCTTCGTAGTTGGCGAGAAACGCCAGCCGCAGCGATTCGAATTCCGCATCCCCAGGCCCAACGCCGAATGCCACGCCAATCAGCCCGCGGGCACCATGCGAGGCGACCGGGCGCAGCGCTTCGTAGTCCACCGGTTCGAGGCCGCGGTCGGTGCGCACCTTGTTGGCCGCCGCAGCAAGATCGGGGGCCGTGTCCGCAAGCGTGCCATCCAAGTCGAACAGCACCGCGCCCAGTGGATCGGGAAATTGGCGCACCCTCATGCCTCGGCCGGACGGCGCGTCGCCATCAAGTAGTTGACGCTGGTGTCCTGCGTAAGGGCGTAGCGGCCGGTGATCGGGTTGTATTCCAGCCCGCGCATTTCTTGCGCTTGTAGGCCAGCACCGCGTACGAATGCGCTTAGCTCAGAGGGGCGAATGAACTTGGCGTAGTCATGCGTGCCGCGCGGCAGCATGTTCAGGACGTATTCCGCACCTATCACCGCCAGCAGGTACGCTTTGGCGTTTCGGTGGATTGTGGAGAAAAATACGTAACCGCCCGGCTTCACCAATGTCGCGCATGCGCGAACAATGGATGCCGGATCGGGCACATGTTCGAGCATCTCCATGCAAGTAACGACATCGAAGCTGCCAGGCTCACGCGCGGCCAGCGCTTCTGCTGCGATCTCCTCGTAATCGACGGTAATGCCTGCCTCGAGGCTATGCAGGTCTGCGACACGCAATGCTTTGCGGGACAGATCGATGCCTTTGACGTTGGCTCCGGCACGCGCCATGCTCTCTGAAAGGATGCCGCCGCCGCAGCCGACGTCGACGACGCGTTTGCCGGCTAGCGGTGCGATTGACTGGATCCAGTCAAGGCGCAACGGGTTGATTTCGTGCAGGGGTTTGAACTCGCTGTTCGGATCCCACCAGCGGTGGGCGAGTTCGCTAAATTTTTCGAGTTCGCCAGGATCGGCGTTCGCGTGAGTGGTCGTCATGTTGCGCTGCGCCAGGGCATATCGGCTAGGTGAGGAAATGTACCAAAAAGCGTGGCCCCGACCAAATCACGGGGTCTGGAAAAAGGTTTCACATTGAAACAGAGGTGAACAAACGCGCATGTATCTCCTCCAACTGTCACCTTCGCTCAAGGAGAGATCAATGAAATCCAAACAAATTCTGATAGGACTGGGTGTTGTGGGCCTGACGGTGCTGGCAGGCTGTGCCGCGCCCGGTTACGGTGGTGGTTATAACGGTGGGTATGCTCAGCAGCCTGCTTATGGTCAGCAACCGGCTTATAGCGGACAGCCCCAGCAAACGGGCGCCCTTTATGGCCGGGTCGAATCGATCCAGCCGATGCAGGCCCCGGCAAATAGCCCGGGCATTTTGGGCACGATCATCGGCGGCGTGGCCGGCGGCATTCTGGGTCACCAAGTTGGTGGCGGTACGGGCAACACGGTCGCGACCATTGGTGGCGCAGCACTCGGTGCCTATGCGGGCAACCAAGTCGAACAGCGCGCCGGAGCGGGTGGGCAAACGGTGTACCGCATCACCGTGCGCCTGGATGATGGCCGCGTCGCGACCGTCACGCAGCGAAACCCGAACAATCTGCGCGTTGGCGATCGCGCCATGGTTGCTAACGACCAGGCGACACCTTCCTATCAATAAGAAGGGCGGTCATGAGGAAGGGGCATCGGTGCCCCAAATAGAAAAAGCGATGGCGCATTTGGCGTCATCGCTTTTTTATTGCCTATTTCCGCAGCAGACCAGTGGAGGCATCTGCCGATGTATAGACGAAAAAAAGCCCAGCTTTCGCTGGGCTTTTTCCCGGTGTGAACCGAATTACTGAGCCTTGCGGGTGCCGACCACTTCGACGTCCACGCGGCGGTTCGGTTGCTGGCAGGCGATTTGTGCCTTGCGAGCGCCCTTGCACGACTTCGGATCAACCTTCAGCTGGCGCTTGCCCTTGCCTTCCGTGTAAACACGGTTGGCTTCGATGCCCTTGCTGACCAGGTAGCCCTTGACGGCTTCAGCACGACGGACCGACAGGCGGTCGTTGTACTTGTCCGAACCGAACGAATCGGTGTGGCCAACGGCGATCACGACTTCCAGGTTGATGCCATTCAGCTTCGAGACCAGGTCGTCCAGCTTAGCCTTGCCTTCCGGCTTCAGCACAGCCTTGTCGAAATCGAACAGGGTGTCAGCAGCGAACGTAACCTTTTCGCTCGACACAACCGGAGCAGCCGGAGCAGCCGGAGCGGCCGTCGGAGCAGCAGCCGGAGCCAGAGCGCCGTCGCACTGAGCGTTGGCTGTTGCCGGCGTCCAGAAGCCATTGCGCCAGCACAGTTCGTTCGTGCCGTTCTTCCAGACCCACTCGCTCGTGCCGTTACCCCAGTTGTCGTTGACGGCCTTCTTTTCGTAGGGCACCGACTGAGCGTAAGCGGACGCAGCCATGGCTACCGCAGCTGCAGCGAACGCGAGCTTGGCAAATTTTTTCATATTTCTCCTCTCAGGATGAGATCACCGCAGAAGACTGCGAGCAGATGGGACGAAAACAAGTCATACATTCTTCGGAGTATAACATTCTCGGTGTGGTGAAGGCTCCACTTCGAACAATGTCTGCCTCTTCGCTGGGGGATTGTGCCACAAGCACGCACTCCTAAAAAGCAAATATAAGCGATTCGAACGGGGCGCCACGGCCTTGTGGTGTGTACGCAACAAGGCAGGAAATGGCTCGCAAACCCTTATGGGGACTGGCTCCCCGGTTTTGCCCTCGCTCGCAGGGAACGTGCCCGGGGTTGACGATGCGTCGCTCGCGCGTATGAGGGGAGGGGGCTTGCGGCATGGTAAAATGTTCTGTTATTCGCGCAACCGCAGCGTCCTGCAGTGGGCATCACTGTGCTCACTAGGGGACCTCTCACCGTTCGCCCAATGGATCAATTCGCCAAAGAGACACTCCCGGTATCGCTCGAAGAAGAAATGCGCAGCTCGTACCTCGCTTACGCCATGAGCGTGATCGTGGGCCGCGCCCTTCCAGATGTTCGGGATGGTCTCAAGCCGGTGCATCGTCGTGCGTTGTACTCGATGCACGAGCTGAACAACGACTGGAATCGCCCCTATAAGAAGTCCGCCCGTATCGTCGGGGATGTGATTGGTAAGTATCACCCCCACGGCGACACTGCTGTATACGACACCATCGTGCGGATGGCGCAGAACTTCTCTCTGCGCTACATGCTGGTCGACGGCCAAGGCAACTTTGGCTCGGTCGACGGCGACAACGCCGCGGCGATGCGTTACACCGAAATCCGCCTGTCGAAGATCGCCCACGAACTGCTGGCCGACCTCGACAAGGAAACGGTCAATTTCGAGCCGAACTACGACGGTTCCGAAACTGAACCGTCCGTTTTGCCGGCCCGCATTCCCAACTTGCTGATCAACGGTTCGTCCGGGATTGCGGTGGGTATGGCGACGAACATTCCGCCGCACAACCTGAATGAAGTGGTTGATGGCTGCCTGCATTTGTTGCGCAACCCCGAAGCGACGGTTGACGAACTGATCGAACTGATCCCGGCGCCGGACTTCCCGACGGCCGGCATCATCTACGGCATTTCGGGTGTGCGTGAAGGCTATCGCACCGGCCGCGGCCGCGTCGTGATGCGCGCCAAGACGCATTTCGAGGATATTGATCGAGGTCAGCGCCAAGCGATCATCGTCGACGAGCTGCCCTATCAAGTTAACAAGCGCACGCTGCTCGAGCGTATCGCCGAGTTGGTCACCGAAAAGCGCATCGAAGGCATTTCCGACATTCGCGACGAGTCGGACAAGTCCGGCATGCGCGTGGTGATCGAGCTCAAGCGTGGCGAAGTGCCGGAGGTTGTTCTCAACAACCTCTATAAGAATACGCAGCTGCAGGACACGTTCGGTATGAACATGGTGGCGCTGGTCGACGGCCAGCCGCGTCTGCTGAACCTGCGCCAGATGCTGGAGTGCTTCCTGCTGCACCGCCGCGAGGTGGTAACGCGCCGCACCGTGTTTGATCTGCGTAAGGCGCGAGAGCGTGGCCACATCCTCGAAGGTCTGGCTGTTGCGCTTGCCAACATCGACGAGTTCATCGCAATCATCAAGGCCGCTCCAACTCCGCCGGTTGCGAAAGCTGAGCTGATGAACCGCAGTTGGGATTCGGGCCTCGTGCGCGACATGCTTGTTCGCGCGGAGAGCGAAACCTCCGGCGGCGGTGCTGCGTATCGCCCGGAAGGTCTTTTGCCCGTCTTTGGTATGCAGGCCGATGGCCTGTACAAGCTGTCGGACACGCAGGCGCAAGAAATCCTGCAGATGCGCCTGCAGCGCCTCACCGGGCTGGAGCAGGACAAGATCGTTCAGGAATACCGTGAGGTGATGGCGCAGATTGCCGATCTGCTGGATATCCTGGCACGGCCAGAGCGCATTACCGCCATCATCGTCGAGGAACTTACCGCCATCCGCGCGGAATTTGGCGATGAGCGTCGCTCGCAGATCGAGCACAATGCGACCGAGTTGGATACAGAAGACCTCATTACGCCGCAAGATCTGGTGGTGACGCTGTCCCACAGCGGCTATATGAAGAGTCAGCCGATTTCGGAATACCGTGCGCAAAAGCGTGGCGGGCGTGGCAAGCAGGCTGCCGCGACGAAGGAAGACGACTGGATCGACACGCTGTTTGTTGCCAATACCCACGATTACATCCTCTGCTTCTCCAACCGCGGTCGCCTTTACTGGTTGAAGGTTTGGGAAGTGCCGCAGGGCAGCCGTAACTCGCGCGGTCGTCCGATCGTCAATATGTTCCCGCTGTCGCCGGGCGAGAAGATCAACGTGATTCTGCCCGTGAAGCAGTTCGACGAGCAGCACTTTGTGTTCATGGCCACCTCCAAGGGGACGGTCAAGAAGACGGCGTTGACGGAATTCTCGAATCCGCGCAAGGCCGGCATCATCGCGGTGGATCTGGACGAGGGCGATTTCCTGATTGGTGCGGACATCACCGATGGTCAGCATGATGTGATGCTGTTCTCCGACGCCGGCAAGGCGGTGCGCTTCGATGAAAACGACGTGCGCCCGATGGGGCGTCAGGCGCGTGGCGTTCGCGGTATGAACCTGGAAGAGAGCCAGCAAGTGATTGCCATGCTGGTTGCGCCGGCGGAAACCGAAGGCGAAGGTGCCCAGTCGGGCGCCGGCAGCGTGCTGACCGCTACCGAGAACGGCTATGGGAAGCGCACGCCGATCTCGGAATACACCCGACATGGCCGCGGCACGAAGGGCATGATCGCCATCCAGACCTCCGAGCGTAACGGCAAGGTGGTGGCCGCCGCGCTGGTGGCGCCTGAAGACGAGATCATGCTGATCACGACGGGCGGCGTGCTGATCCGCACGCGTGTGGACGAGATTCGTGAAATGGGTCGCGCGACGCAGGGTGTCACCCTCATCTCGGTGGGCGAGGGTAACAAGCTGTCTGGGCTCCAACGTGTGATGGAGTCCGATGCTGAAGGTGCAGAAGGAGGTATCGAAGGGAGCGATGCAGAGGATGCCGCCCCGGGTACCGATGCACAGGCGGATGACAGCAGCGAGACATAATTAGAAACATCTTTTGCTTGCCGTTAGGCGCAGTTCTGTCATGATGCCGGACCTGTGCGCGGCAAGGGCTTGGAACTTTTGCATCACACGCCCGGCCTAAACGCAACGCTTATCTCAAGGGAGCAACAATGCACAAGAGTCTCAAACTCAAACATCTGATTGTGGTGGCCGGTTTCGCTCCGCTGTTTGCGTTCGCGCAGGCTGGCGACGCTGACAAGACGGCTGCCATCAAGGACCTGCTGACGACGATGAACGTCGATGCAGCCATCAAGGGTCAAGGTGAAGTGTTGGCCAACGGCGCTAAGCAGGAAGCCCCGCTGGTGCTGGAGCAAGCACTGGTCGAGAACAAGACTCTGAACGACAAGCAGAAGCAAGCCGCTGTCGACAAGCTGAAGAAGAACGGCGCCGTGCAGCGCATGACCGACGGCGCCGGCAAGGACTTCGACACGGAAGCGTTCCGCAAGGACGCTCTGCAAGCCCACTATGACTCGCTGGGCAAGTACTACTCGACCCAGGAAATCAAGGATCTGACCACGTTCCTGAAGACGCCGAGCGGCCAGAAGTTCATGGCCAACCAAGGTAAGGCGATGCAGGAAGTGTGGGGCAACGTGATGCAGAAGTACGGTCCGCAAGTCGGCAAGAAGATGCGCGACATGGCTGACAAGGAAGTTTCCGCTGCTGCGAAGTAATTAACCGGCATAGGCGGACGATCGGGGCGCAATCCCCGGCGCGCTGCCAGTTGGTAGATAATGGCTGTTTGGGTTTGCGCCCAGACAGCCATTTTTCTTTTGCCCTTCGCCCTATGAACCAAGCGGATCGAGCCCTTCAAGCCAGCCAAACGCGCGTGTACAACTTTTCGGCAGGTCCGGCGGTGTTGCCGCTCGAGGTGCTGGAACAGGCGAAGGAGGAGATGGTCTCCTGGCACGGCAGCGGCATGAGCGTGATGGAAATGAGCCATCGCGGCCGCGAATTCGAAAGCATCCTGGCAGCCGCGTTTGGCGATTTGCGGCAGTTGCTGGCGGTGCCGGACAACTACGAAATCCTTTTCCTGCAAGGCGGTGCCATCGCCGAGAACGCCATCGTGCCGCTGAACCTCATGCGTCGGCTGTCGGCGGATGCACCGAAGGCTGACTACGTCGTTACCGGCACGTGGTCGGTCAAGTCGCAACAGGAAGCGCGCAAGTACGGCGAGGTGAACATCGCTGCCACGAGCGAGGCCGAGCGCTTCCACAAGATACCGGATGTCTCGAGCTGGAAGCTGTCATCGGATGCAGCCTACGTGCACCTGTGCACGAACGAAACCATTGTCGGTGTCGAGTATCAGGAGACGCCTGACATCGGTCAGGCGCACGGGCGTGTGGTGGTGTCCGACGTGTCGAGCCACATCCTCTCGCGGCCGATCGACTGGAACGGCTATCAGGTCCTCTACGGCGGCGCGCAGAAAAACATCGGCCCTGCCGGCCTGACGATTGCCATCGTCCGCAAGGACCTTCTGGGCCACGCGCACCCACTGTGCCCATCGGCATTCAATTGGCGTCTCGTGGCCGAGAACGGCTCGATGTACAACACGCCGCCCACTTACGCCATCTACATCGCGGGGCTCGTGTTCCAGTGGATCAAGCGCCAGGGCGGGGTCGAGGCGCTGGAGACGCGCAACATCATCAAGTCGAAGATGCTGTACGACTTTATCGACGCCAGCAGCTTCTACCGCAACGAAATTCATCCGACGTGCCGGTCGCGCATGAATGTGCCGTTCTTCCTCAACGACGAATCCCGCAACGAGGCGTTCCTCACGCAAGCGCGCGAGCGCGGGTTGGTGCAGCTCAAGGGCCACAAGTCCGTGGGCGGCATGCGGGCGAGCATCTACAACGCGATGCCGCTGGAAGGCGTAGAGGCGCTGGTCGACTTCATGCGTGAGTTTGAAAGAGTGTCCGCGTAAGGCTCACCCTCAATCACGGCAGAACATTGCGCGAAGCGCCCGCTTCGCGCGGCAATTTGCAATCCGTTGCCGAACCAGATTCCTACAATGACCAGTCAGTCAGACGATACGAAGCAAAACAAGGACGCCGCATTAGCGGCGGAGCTTGCGCCGTTGCGCACGCAGATCGACGCCATCGACAACCAGCTGCTTACGCTGCTCTCCGACCGCGCCAAGGTAGCGCAGGAAGTGGGCGAGGTGAAGAAGCGCTATTCGTCACCGGCGTTCCGGCCGGACCGCGAGTTGCAGGTCATCCGCAAGATGCAGTCCGGCAATCAAGGGCCGCTGCACGACGAGAGCATCGCCGCGATCTGGCGCGAGGTGATGTCCGCCTGCCGCGGACTGGAGCAGGCGCTGCGCATCGGCTACCTCGGCCCGGCGGGCACGTTCTCGGAGCAGGCGGTGATCGCGCATTTCGGCCACGAGATCCAGCCGATGCCGTGCCCGAGCATCGACGAGGTGTTTCGCGCGGCGGAGTCCGGCACGGTCGATTGCGGTGTGGTGCCAGTGGAAAATTCGACGGAAGGCGTGGTGTCGCGCACGCTCGATCTGTTCTTGCAGACGTCGCTGAAGATCAGCGGCGAGATCGCGCTGCGCGTGCACCATAACTTGCTGCACAAGACGGGCGACATGTCGCAGGTGAAGGTGGTGCGCGCGCATGCGCAGGCGCTGGCGCAGTGCCAACGGTGGTTGAACACGAACTATCCGAATCTGCCGCGCGAGGCTGTGTCGAGCAACGCCGAGGCAGCGCGTATGGCAGGCGAGGACGAAACCATCGCTGCGCTGGCAAGTGTGCAGGCGGCCAACCGCTACGGCCTGCATGTGGTGCGTGCCAATGTGGAAGACGATCCGCACAACCGCACGCGCTTTGTCGTGATCGGCAACTACGAGACGGAGCCGAGCGGACGCGATCAGACGTCGTTGATCCTGTCGGTCCCGAACGAGGCTGGTGCTGTCTACAAGTTGCTGGCACCGTTGGCAGAGAACGGCGTGTCGATGTGCCGCTTCGAGTCGCGTCCGGCGCGCAGCGGTGCGTGGGAATACTACTTCTACGTCGATGTGGAAGGCCATCAGCGCGACCCGCAGGTCGCGCGCGCGCTGGAAAAGCTGCGTCACGACGCGGCGTATTTCAAAGTGTTGGGGTCCTATCCCTCGGCACATTGAGGGATTCAAGGCGCTCTGCACGGGCAGAGCGTCGATAACAGAGGAGCACCCCATGTCTTTGCAGTTCGGCCCCGAGTATGTCCGCGCCATCGCCCCTTATGTGGCCGGCAAGCCGATTTCCGAAGTGGCACGCGAGTTCGGTCTGGATGCCGCGCGCATCGTCAAGCTGGCGTCCAACGAAAACCCGCTGGGCATGCCGCAGTCTGCCAAGAACGCGATGGCCTCGGCCATTGACGAGCTGGCGCGCTATCCGGATGCCAACGGCTTCAGCCTGAAAGCGGCGCTGCATGCCAGGTTTGGCGTGCCGGAAACATGGATCACGCTCGGCAACGGTAGCAATGACATCCTCGAACTGGCGGCACGTGCGCTGGTATCGCCGGGGCAGGCCGTGATGTATGCGCAGCATTCCTTTGCCGTGTACGCACTCGCGGCGCAGGAGGTGGGTGCGCGCGCCATCGAGGTGCCGGCTCGCGATTACGGCCATGACCTCGATGCGATGGCCGCGGCGATTACGCCGGACACGCGTCTGATCTACATCGCCAACCCGAACAACCCGACTGGCACGTTCCTGTCGTCCGACGAGATCGCGGCGTTCCTGGCCAAGGTGCCGCCGACGGTCGTTGTCGTGCTGGACGAGGCATACAACGAATTCCTCAAACCGGAGCAGCAGTACGACTCCACCGCCTGGGTGCGCCAATACCCGAACCTGCTGGTGTCGCGCACATTCTCCAAGGCGTACGGGCTGGCTGGCCTGCGTGTGGGCTACGGCATTGCGCAGCCGCAGTTGACCGATCTGCTCAACCGCATCCGCCAGCCGTTCAACGTCAACAGCTTGGCGCAGGCGGCAGCGGTAGCGGCGCTCAACGATGCGGAATTCCTGGGTCGATCAGCTGAACTGAACGCTGCCGGTTACGTGCAGTTGACGGACGCGTTTGATCGGCTAGGCCTCAAGTACGTGCCGTCTTCGGGCAATTTCGTCCTGGTGCGCGTGGGCGATGACACGGGCGCCGGTGCGCGGGTGAACGTTGCATTGCTCGAGCAAGGTGTGATCGTGCGTCCGGTCGGCAACTACGGCTTGCCGCAATGGCTGCGCATCAGTATCGGCTTGCCGGAAGAGAACGCCACGTTCATCGGTGCACTTGAGGCAGCCCTGGCGCAGGAAAAAGCCGCCGCTTAACTTCAGCAGCGACCGTCGTAGCGCCCTGTATCAGGCTCGGGCGCCGCGCACATCGGGCTACAATGCCGCTTTGCTTTTTTCTGGCAGGGCGGTGTTGTGGCCTCTTCTTTTTCCAGTTCCCGGTTGGTGATTGTCGGCGTAGGCCTGATTGGCGGTTCGCTGGCCCTGGGCTTGCGTCGTGCGGGGGTGGTTGGGCATGTCGTGGGCGTCGGGCGATCGGCCGCGTCGCTTGAGGCGGCGATCCGTCTGGGCGTGATCGACGAAGCCCTGCCGATGGAAGAGGCCGTGTGCGGCGCCGACATGGTCGTGCTATGCGCGCCCGTCGCACAGACGCTGCCGTTGCTGCTCGCCATGCAGCCGCATCTGGGTCCGGACACCATCGTGACGGATGCCGGCAGCACCAAGTCAGACGTCATCATGGCCGCCAAGACGGCGCTGGGCGATCAGGTCAGCCAGTTCGTTCCGGCTCACCCAATTGCCGGCCGGGAGTTGAACGGTGTGGAGGCTGCGCTGGCCGATCTCTATGTCGGCAAAAAGACCGTGCTGTGCCCCCTGCAGGAAAACCGGCGCAGCGACGTTGCCCGTGTGCAGGCGATGTGGGAAGCGGCGGGGGCGTTTTGCCACATCATGTCGGCCGTGCAGCACGACGCCGTGTTCGCCGCCGTCAGCCACCTGCCGCACGTGCTGTCGTACGCGCTGGTCGCGCAGATCATCAATGCCGAAGACGGGGCGCTCAAGCTTGATTTCGCCGGCGGTGGCTTCCGCGATTTCACCCGCATTGCCGCATCGTCGCCCGAGATGTGGCGTGACATCTGTCTGTCGAATCGCGATGCGCTGCTGCGTGAACTTACAACGTACGAAGCTGTGATCGGACGCCTGAAGACGATGATTGCGGAACGTGACGGTGCGGCGCTCGAGCGCGTGTTCCGCCGTGCCAGCGAAGCGCGCTTGGCGTGGCCGCAACGCGTGGCAGCGGCAAATGCCACCGGCCCGCAATCCGAATAACGTTTGTTTTGAACTGAATGGATTCATGGAACATCTCGACGTTGGTCCGCTGAAGACGGCGCGCGGCACCATCAAGCTGCCGGGCTCGAAGAGCATCTCCAATCGTGTGCTGCTGCTGGCCGCGCTCGCCCAAGGCGAGACCGTGGTGCGTGACCTGCTCGACTCCGACGACACGCGCGTCATGCTCGCGGCTCTCGATAAGCTGGGCGTCTCGATCGAAGGTCTTGGCGACAACGCATACCGTGTCACCGGCACCGGCGGCCGCTTTACGAACAAATCGGCCGATCTGTTCATGGGCAACGCCGGCACAGCCATCCGCCCGCTGACGGCCGCGCTGGCGCTGCAAGGCGGCGAGTACACCTTGCACGGCGTGCCGCGCATGCACGAGCGGCCGATCGGAGACTTGGTCGACGGGCTGCGCCAAGTCGGTGCGCGCATCGACTACACGGGCAATGAGGGCTATCCGCCGCTGGCAATCCACGCCGCACCGGTCGAGATCGACGTGCCGATCCGCGTGCGCGGCGATGTGTCGAGCCAGTTCCTGACGGCATTGCTGATGGCGCTGCCGCTGGTCGAGTCTGCCGGCAATGTCACCATCGAAGTGGTTGGTGAGTTGATTTCCAAGCCTTACATTGAGATTACGCTGAACCTGATGGCGCGCTTCGGAGTGCAGGTCGCGCGGGATGGCTGGGCGTCGTTTACCGTACCGACCGGCGTGGCCTACAAGGCGCCGGGTGAGATCTTTGTGGAGGGCGATGCATCGTCTGCCTCGTACTTCCTGGCCGCAGGCGCGCTTGGCGGCGGGCCGGTGCGCGTGGAGGGTGTCGGCATGTCGAGCATCCAGGGCGATGTCCGCTTTGCCGACGCGCTGAACCGCATGGGCGCCAACGTGATGGCCGGCGGCAACTGGATCGAAGTGCGCGGTGTCGAGCGCGACGACGGCAAGTTGCACGCCGTCGAGTTGGATTGCAACCACATTCCGGATGCGGCAATGACGCTGGCTGTGGCCGCGCTGTTTGCCGATGGTACGACCACGCTGACGAACATCGCGAGCTGGCGCGTCAAGGAAACCGACCGCCTGAGCGCCATGGCCACCGAACTGCGCAAGCTCGGGGCCGAGGTCGAAGAGGGCGCGGACTACATCCGCGTGACGCCTCCGTTGCAATGGACGCCCCCGGCCGGTGGCATCGACACTTACGATGATCATCGTATGGCGATGGCGTTCTCGCTGGCGGCGGTCGGTCCAGTGCCCGTGCGTATCAACGACCCGCGTTGCGTCGCCAAGACGTTCCCGGAATATTTCACTGCGTTCGGTGGCATCACCGCTTGAATCGCAATTAACCGCCTGCATTTCGTCATGTCCGAGACCGCTGCTTCCATGTCGTACCCGGTCATTACCATCGACGGACCGACCGCATCTGGCAAGGGCACGGTCGCTCACCAGATCGCGGATCTCCTCGGTTTTCACCTGCTGGATAGTGGATCGCTGTACCGCCTGGTGGCGCTCGCCAGCATGCGCGAGAACATCGACGACCACGACGTTGAGAGCCTCGTGCGTATCGCACGCGAACTGGATGTGCGCTTCAAGGCAGATCACATCTGGCTCAAGGGCGAGGATGTGAGCTTGGCGCTGCGGCATGAGTCCGTTGGCAATCAGGCTTCGGCCATCGCCGTGCATGGCGCGGTGCGGGAGGCGTTGCACGCACGCCAGCGCGCGTTCCTGGAAGCACCCGGTCTCGTGGCCGACGGCCGCGATATGGGCACGGTGGTTTTTCCTGAAGCGGTGCTCAAAGTGTTCCTGACGGCAAGCGTGCAGGCACGCGCTGAGCGGCGTTATAAACAATTGATTGCAAAGGGTTTTTCTGCTACAGTTGAAAGTCTTTCGCAGGACTTGGAGGCGCGTGATTTGCGGGATCGCACCCGCAGTGTCGCGCCGCTGCGTCCGGCGCAGGATGCGCGGCAACTGGATTCGTCCGACATGACGGTCGATGAAGTGGTCGCGCAGGTACTGGACTGGTACCGTCAGGTGCAGGGCGCCAACAAGGCAAACTGACCCGGCTGAACTGGTTCGATCGGTGCCGGTGGCATGTTGCTGCCGGCGGTTGTTCAACTCATAACCCCGCATGCGTGTCTTCGCCCATTTTGTGCGAAAGCAATGCGAGGCATGTTCTGCGGATGCCTATTTTTTATGTCCCAAACTAACGAATCTTTTGCCGCCCTGTTCGAAGAGTCGATCGCCAAGTCCAATATGAAGGCTGGCGAAGTGATCTCTGCGGAAGTTGTGCGTATCGACCACAACTTCGTCGTTGTGAACGCGGGC
>Ga0157370_10000233_pt1 | contig 70991 bp, 61 predicted proteins | sample C35metaG_FD_113463 | JGI IMG/M metagenome (GOLD analysis project Ga0157370, IMG submission 113463) | Corn rhizosphere microbial communities from Kellogg Biological Station, Michigan, USA - C3-5 metaG | ecosystem: Host-associated > Plants > Roots > Rhizosphere > Soil | place: USA: Michigan...
GGCCAGATTTACAAATACGCCTCGTTTTTCTGCGGCATATCGATAAATAATAGAAACTTCATTCTCGACATCATGCTTTTTAGGAATGGCCATTTTTCCGTACAAATCGTATTTATCCATTAGCAGAAGCAAGTCAGTCAAAACGTTTTTTTCCGATTCTGGCATTTTGGCTATATCTTTTCGGATACCTGCAAAAATTACCAGATTGGCAATGCTTTGCAGTTCCTTATCTTTTCCGTAAACTTCAATTAAAGTGTTCAAGTTTTTATGACGATCAGGCCTTGAAAGTGCCAGAATAATAGGCTTATGCGGATTGGTGAGAAATTTTGAAATGCTTTCTGAAACCCAGTATTTTCGCTGTATTTCTTCCATGTTTTTTTCAGAATCTCCTTCTTGAAAATAATACGGAACAAATTTTCTTGTATCTATTCCTGGAGAAATCGCATGGTATTTTCCTAATTCGAAATTTTTGTAAGCTTTATAAGTTTCAATTTCCTGTTCGGTTGAAGTAACAATAAATTCGGAAAGTTCTAAGGTTCTTTCTTCAGCCGCCATTCTTGCTTTAAATTTGAATTTCTTTTCAAGATCTTCCTCAATTTGTCCGCTTTCTAATAATTTTTTCTTTTTGTAAAAACCTAGCGAATGTCCTGTATGAGCAAAAGGAATATTTAAAATTGCTGATAATTCTGCAGCAGCATATCCGGCATCGGCATAATGAGAATGCAGCCAGTCGGGAAAAATGTTGTGCTGTTTAATATGTTGTACAACGCCATTTACAAAAGTGTCCAAACCTTCCCAAAGCTGTTCTTTTGCCTTATATTTTTTTCCTAAAAACGGAATTCGTCTAATATCTAATTTTTCGTTGATAATTTCAACTGGAACTGCGTATTCCGGAGAAAGAGATGGATCGTCAATTAATCTTGTAAAAAGGTGAACGTGTTCTACGTCTTCATGTTGTGATAAAAATTCTGCTAATTCGTAAATGTATTTAGTTTGTCCTCCATTATCAGCATCTCGTCCTATTTCAAGACCAGAACCTTTTAGAAGTCCGTGAATATTTATAAGAGAAATTCGTAATTTTTTCATCATTCTTCATTATTGTTTGAATCGCCAAGTTACTATGCTCATGCTGATTTAGTAGAAATAATTACAGTTTTAATTTACATATTTCCCATGTTTTCCGTGCATTTTCTAATGTTATAACTATAAAAAAGCCGGATATTGAGATATCGGGCTTATATTAATAAATTTTAATTTAGTGCTAATTTTTATTTATTAAATCGTCAATAGCCACTAACGGAATTTCAGGGTTTGCACCATCCGATCCTGCTACTAAGGCTCCTGTAGCACAAGCAAAATTTAAAGCTTCCTGTGGTTCTTTGCCAGTTAAAAGAGAAGTCACTAGAGCGCCTAAGAAAGAATCTCCAGCACCAACAGTGTCGGCCACTTTAATGGTATAACCAGAATTTGAATAAAGATTTTTGTCCCATAGCAATAATGCTCCGTCTTTACCTTTCGTTACACATATTGCTTTTGCATTAGTTAAAGAACAGATAAAATTCATGTTTTCTTCTAAAGTATGAAAAGGAGAATCTAAAGCCTGGCTGATTTCTGTTATTTCTTCATCATTAAACTTGATAAAATCCGCAGACTGCATTAATTGTTGTAGAATCTCATATGTATAATGAGGCTTTCTTAAATTAACATCAAAAACTTTATAAGCATTCGTAATTAATAATTCTTCAAGTGCTTGTCTGGATACCTCATCTCTGCAAACTAAACTTCCGTAGATTAAAACGTCTGCCTCTTGAACAGATTTTCTAGCTGTATCATTTGGAATAATTTTATCCCAAGCAGATGGATATAGAATTTCATAAGTTGCAGATTTACTTTCGTCTAAAGTTACATTTACCAATCCTGTTGGAAAATCGTCTGATGTTAAAATCGTATCTGTATCTAATCCCAGTCGTTTTACCTCAGCAATAATCGCTTCTCCATCCATATCGTTGCCGACACAGCTTATCATATTTACATCAGCTCCTAATGATTTCATTCGAAGTGCAACATTAAGCGGAGCGCCACCGATTTTTTTTTCATTTCCAAAAATATCCCACAATACTTCTCCAAAAGCTACTGCTTTAAGTTTTTTGTTGTTAATCATTATAAATTATCTTTTTGTATGTATTCAAGCAATTTTGATTTTGCAATTTTATAAAAATAGTGAAGATAGGTGGTATATGCAACTCAATTCTTGATTGATGTCTTTGAATTTTTGGATTGTTAACTAAAATTCAGTTTATTCAAAAATTTTAGTTTAAGCCATTGCTAATAAGTTACTGTCTTGAAAATTTTTAAATCCTTAATTTTTTAAGTCATTATTTCCTTTATAAGAAACAATCAACAAAAGTTAAATTTTTACGGAAAGCCGTAAAAAAATACCAAATTATTAAATTATTTTGGCAGCATAATTTACATAACCCCAAATTATATAAAAATGCTTATGCGGAAACTTTACCTACTGTTACTTTTTTTTGTGTCTTTTATTATCCATTCTCAAGATATACTTTGGGAAAAATCCTATGGAGGCACACATGCTGATTACCTTTTTGATGCTCAGCCAACAGCCGATTATGGCTTTATTTTGGCTGGAAGTTCACTTTCTAATAAAACGGGAAATAAGGCAGAAGACAATCATGGAGATTTAGATTATTGGATCTGGAAGATGACCGAAAAGGGAGAACTGGACTGGCAGAAAAGTTTTGGCGGTTCCGGTTTTGATATGCTTCAAAGTATCAAAAATACCAGTGACGGCGGATTTATTCTTGCAGGAACTTCAAGCTCAGCTAAGAGTTTTCAAAAGAAAGAAAATTGTAAAGGTCTTTCCGATTTTTGGGTAATTAAACTTAATGCAGCGGGAGACGAGCAGTGGCAGAGAACAATTGGAGGAAATGGTCAGGAAGAATTACTCTGTGCCTTTCAAACCAAGGATGGAGGTTATATCCTTGGAGGTTCTTCCAGCTCAAGTCCGAATTCTATCTCAACTTCAAAATTTGACGAAAAATCCTTAATAACCGATCCTTATGCTAAGTCAGAAAAAAGCAGAGGAAATATGGATTATTGGATCGTTAAATTAGATAAGCAAGGTGTTATAGAATGGCAGAAAACCTATGGCGGTCAATATGCAGATTTATTAAGGAGTATGGAGCAGACTTCGGATAACGGTTATATTCTGGCAGGTTATTCGAATTCACCTATTTCAGGCGATAAAACAGAAGGAAATAAAGGAGCTGGTGATTATTGGGTTTTAAAGCTTAATGATACAGGAGAAATTCAATGGCAGAAGACCTATGGCGCAGATGGAGATGACCAGCCGTATGTAATACACCAGACTAAAGACGGCGGTTATATTGTTGGCGGAAACTCAAACAGTTCTAGTGCATTGAGTAGTCAAGGTGGCATCGTCGGAAATGGAACTGATTATTGGATTTTAAAGCTGGATGAAGAAGGAGAGGTTGTCTGGAGTAAAACATTTGATTTTGGAAAAGTTGATATTTTAACATCGCTGGTTGAAAACAATGATGGCACTTATTTAATCGGCGGTCATGCACGTAATTCTGGCCCAAGATCAGGGGGCGGGTTAATGTCAAAAGCAGCAAGTTTGATTGCTAAAGAAAAAGATGGTATTAACGATTATATAGCTTTAAAAATTAACGATCAAGGAGAAGAAATTTGGAGTAAGACTGTTGGAAGCGGTGGAGAAGATATTCTTAGAAAGTTAATAGAAACTCGTGACGGCGGTTATCTGATGGCTGGTACATCTAATTCTGGTTCATCAAAAGATAAAAATTCCAATATCGGCTCTAATGACTTCTGGGTTGTAAAATTAAAGGACAAAGCCAAGGTAGAAAAAGTTAAAGCAAGCATTGAAGCTATCCCGAATCCAGTTTCAACTTATACCAATGTGATTATCGGCTATGATTTTAATAAAGGAACAGCAAGTGTTGTGGATATGTTAGGCCGCACACTACAGAATTTTGAAATCTCCAGTAGAACGGTTCCAGTTGACTTAAGTTACTATGCTGAAGGAATCTACATTATTAAAATCCAGACCGATGTTAAAACCGAATCGGTTAAAGTAATTAAAAGAATAACAGGTAAATAAAATGAAATATTTTATACTTTTCAAAAAGGCGTCAGGTTTTCTGCTGTCTTTAATATTGTTTTTGAGTTTTTCTGAATGTTTGTTTGCACAGAGCACAAATACTCCGAAACCCGATTTTGTTCCCAAGTCTCCTGAGGCAGCGGCATTTTTAAAATATGGCGAGTATCCTGTAGATTTATCTACTGGAGTTCCTGGAATTTCAATACCATTATATACTATTGATACAAAAGATTTTAAACTACCAATATCTTTAGACTATCATGCTTCTGGAATTAAGGTAAACCAGGAAGCAACATGGGTTGGTCTTGGCTGGAACTTGAATGCTGGTGCACAGGTTATTTTAAGCCCAAGAGATGAGATTGATGAGAATAATCTTTATGTAGATGAGATTCCAGACGCGGATGGTCTTATTAATTACTTTAAACTTCATCCTTATAAACATGAAGCGATAGCTTCCATATCTCCTGAGCTAGATAAATCAAGAGTTAAGGATATATATGTTTTTTCATCTCCAACTGTCAATGGAAGTTTTTATATAAAAAATTTCTCCAGCAATGAAGTTGTAACAATACCTCCAAATGCTTTTAAAGTTGATTTGATTGGTAATGATAGAGCAAATTTAAAGTTTAAAATTACGGATTCACAAGGAAACATTTACACGCTTAACACAACAGAATCTTCTGTTAGATCAATGACTCACAGTGATCGCTATATTAGTGCTTGGTATGTGGATGAAATTAAAACCCCATCTAATAACAAAATAACTTTTGTTTATCAGAACGATGGAGTTCTAACAGACAAGAGTTTTTCGCAAAGAGTTGAAATTACAAAGAAAACAACTTATGGTTCTACTTGTACAAGTCCTGTTACTACAAATACCGTAGGCGCAGTAATTGACGAGAACAGTAATACAGAAACAACGCTAAAAAAAATAAAAGAAATTTATTTTAACGATGGAAAGTCCAGAATTTTGTTTACAAAAAATATTGGCAGACAAGACTTGTTTAATGGAGCTACAAATGGTTATTTAAGTAAAATCGAAATTCAACAAATTGCATTTGATGGCTTTGAAAGTATTAAGGGATATACATTTGAATATTCTTATTTCAATACAGGAAGCACTTACAATGATAAAAGATTAAGATTAGATCGTCTAACAAATTTATTTGGAGAAAATGAGGAAGAATTTATCTATTCAACAATTTCTTTGCCTAACAAAACATCAAAAGGGCAGGATTATTTTGGTTACAATAATGGTATGACTAATAATATTGATTTGATTCCAAAACACTATCTAAGTGCTCCTTATCCTACTGAAGTTGGTAAAGCAGATCGTTCCGTTAGTACATCGGTAATTCAGGCAGGAATTTTAAAAGAAATACACTATAGAACAAAAGGTTGGACTAGATTTAATTATGAAAATAATCAATTTTATGGAGTTGACATTTTTAATAAATACGTTCCAGTAATAGTAAATAGCAATCTAATTCAAGGTACAGGAGGTACAGTACCGGTAAAAGAAGGACCAGGACCTGATGATGGCAACATTTGTTTGAATACAAATCCTGAAGATTGTGTTAATTATGTATCCATCCCTTATGTAGCCAATAACGCTACAGGAACCCTGACATTTAAATTAAATAAGCCTGTAGGAGATAATCCTACTTTACTTAAATATCACTATGCAAAGGTGAGAATATTTTCTGGATCAAGTATGGTCTATAATTCAGGAAGTCTGGTTGGACAAGAATATAATGTTTCGATTTCTTTACCTCAGTCTGGTACAATTGAAGTTGAAGTGTATGGAAAGTATTACAGTGTTCAGAATCTACAGCTTAAATATGTTAATAATGACGAAACACTTAAAAATGTTTTAGGTGCAGGCTTAAGAATTAAAAATATTGAAAATTATGATGATAACAACTCACTATTGTTAAAAAAAGAATATGATTATTCAGATATAAATGATGCAAGCCGTACAAGTGGGAAACTGATTAATGAAATGACCACTACTTTTTCAACAAAGACTTTTACTAACTATAATTATTACACATGTGATGTTGAAGGAGCAATTTGCATGCCAGGATTAAATTCTCAAGGTACCTATAGTATTTCTTCAAATTCAAGGTTTGGTATAGAAGGAAATTCTGTTGTTTATAAATATGTAAAAGAAAAGCAGGTTGATATTAAAAATCAAACCAATAATGGTTTTACACAATATGAGTTTACTACAGGGGGAGATGAAATTCCGCTCGGTAGTCCTGCAGTACAAATTTCTACAACATGGAAAAGGGGAAAAGCTCTTTCAAAAAAGATATACAAAACAATTGCAGCCAATAACTATATAGTCGAAGAAGAAAAAAACACATATTTTGAAGATAATTCTAACACTTCTTTTTATGTTGGTTTTAAGATGTTTCGTAATTCAACAACAAATATTCGAGAAAATTCTTCTGATCCTTTTACTCCAACATGTCCATATTTTCTTGACGGTGGTATTGAAGTTTTGCAAAGTATTGAACCCGTTAGTTTTAGGGTGCCTTTATTATGGTATTATCAAAAAGCATCACAGAAATCAAGTTATTTTTATAATTCGTCAAATAGTTTGATAGGGACGGTTGTGACCACAACAAATTTTAATTATAATCCCTCACACCTTCAGCTGTCTTCTCAGACAACTACAAATTCAAAGGGCGAGGTTTTAGAATCAAAGTATTTTTATGCGGGAGATCCAGAAATGACTTCCAAACCATTTATAAATGAGTTAAAGAATGCTTACATGATTGGCATTCCTTTAAACACGCAGACATTTAAAGGTGGAAATAAAGTGTCAGAGCAATTAACTAATTATGATAAAAGCGTTTCTACAAATAATTTATTACTTCCTAAAGCTGTATATGCGAATAAGGGAGCAGCAGGAATAGATATTTCTACTGATAAAAAAATAACCTATGATTTATATGATGATAAAGGAAATATTTTGCAGTATACTCCTGAGAGTGGAATTCCGGTTTCAATTGTATGGGGATACAATAAGACAAAGCCAATCGCTAAAATTGATAATGTAGCTTACTCTTCTATTTCCCCAGAAATAATCACAAATTTGCAGACTCTTTCCAATAGTGACAATGATAATTGTATATCTGGTAATTGTTCAGAACAGTTATTGAGAAATGCATTAAACTCGTTTAGAGATTCTCTTCCATCCGCATTTGTCTCAACATATACCTACAATCCCCTTGTAGGAGTTACAAGTGTAACAGACCCAAAAGGATTAACGTCTTTCTATGAATATGATGAAGAGTTGAGACTGAAATGGGTGAAAGATAGCAAAGGAAAAGTGCTGACCGAGAATCTATATCACTATAAAAATTAAGACAGAATTATTTATGAAAACAAAATTACTCTCAGCTGTTTTATTTATAATTGTAAATATTTGTTATGCTCAGGATCTTCAGATTATTCCAATGGCAGCGCCAGCCGCACCAGCCGCAATTGCAACATATTGGTATAGGGATGAGGACGGAGACGGATTCGGAGAAAAAGGGCTTGAATGGACTCCAATTAAAAGTTCAAATCAGCCACAGGGTTATGTTTCTAATAACTCTGATTTGGATGATACTAATTACTGGATAACAAATATTGCTCCTAATTGGTTTTATAGTGATGTTGATAATGATACATTTGGAGATCCAGCTACAGGATTGTATATTAGTGTAAAACGTGCATATCAAGTTCGCAATAATACAGACTGCAATGATAATGATGCAACGATCAATCCTAATACAAAATGGTATCGTGATGCTGATGGAGATGGCTATGGAAGTACAACTGTAATATTAACCCAATGCGCCCAGCCAGCTGGTTATGTTCGAAATTCATCAGATTATGATGATTCTACATCTAACATTACAAACGTAGTGCCTCAGTATTTTTACCAAGATGCCGATGGAGATGGCTATGGAAATGGATCTATAGCTGTTTATTATAGCTACATGCCCGCTGGTTTTGTAACCAATAGTTCTGATTGTAATGATTCCGATGCGAGAATTAATCCAAATACAATTTGGTTTAAAGATTTAGATGGTGATGGTTACGGAAATGAATTAGTTACTTTAAAAAAATGCCCTGCAACAACAGGTTATGTTCTTAATTTTGATGACTATGACGATAATAATGTTAATATTACGAACATTCCTCCTCAATATTATTCCCGCGATTTGGATGGTGATGGTTTTGGTGATCCATCTAGCACGGTTTATTATAGTGTAAAGCCAGCGGGATATATCACTAATAATCTCGATTGTAATGATTATGATGCCACTCAAAATCCAAATACAGTCTGGTATCAGGATGCTGATTTAGATGGCTACGGAAATGGAGCAATTACAACTGTAAGCTGTGTTCAGCCTTATGGATATGTTCGAAATGCTGCCGATTATAATGACAGTACTTCAAATATTACAAACGTAGCGCCTCAATATTTTTATAGGGATTTGGACGGTGATGGTTACGGAAATCCTTTGGCTTATGTATATTACAGCAATAGGCCGGCAGGTTACGTAAGTAATAATTTGGATTGTAATGATTCGGATGCAGATATAAATCCGGATTTACACTGGTATCAGGATGCTGACGGAGATGGTTATGGGAATGGAAGCGTATCAACACCTTCCTGTACGCAACCGGCAGGATATGTTCGAAACGCAGCAGATTATAATGATTCAACAGCAAACATTACTAATGTTGCTCCAAACTATTTCTATCAGGATGCTGACGGTGATGGTTACGGAAATCCATCAGCTTATGTATATTACAGTTATATGCCTGAAGGTTTTGTTGCAAATAATTATGATTGTAATGATGGTGACGTCTCTTTAAATCCTAACACGGTTTGGTATCAGGATGCTGATGGAGATGGTTTTGGAAACGGAGGAGTATCTACTTCGTCCTGTGTACAGCCAGGGGGTTATGTTCGTAATGCAGCAGATTATAATGATTCAACAGTAAATATTACCAATATTGCTCCCAACTATTTTTATCAGGATGCGGATGGAGATGCTTATGGAAATCCATCGGTTTATGTTTATTACAGCTATATGCCTGGAGGATATGTTGCAAATAATTATGATTGTAATGATGGAGACAGTTCTTTAAATCCAAACACTGTTTGGTACAGAGATGCTGATGCAGATGGCTACGGAAATGGATCAGTAGTGACAAACAGTTGTACCCAGCCAAATGGTTATATAAGACAGGCAGGTGATTATGATGATAATACAGGAAATATAACCAATATTGCGCCACAATATTTCTATCAGGACGCTGATGGCGATGGGTACGGAAACCCATCGGTTTATGTGTATTACAGCTATATGCCTGTAGGATATGCTGCAAATAATTATGATTGTAATGATGGTGACGGCTCTTTAAATCCAAATACAATCTGGTATAGAGATGAGGATGGAGACGGTTATGGAAATTCAGCAGTAACAGCAAATAGCTGCCTACAGCCAAATGGTTATAGAAGACAGGCCGGTGATTTTGATGATAATAATGTAAATATTACTAATGCTGCGCCGCAATATTTTTACAGAGATGCTGATGCGGATGGTTACGGAAATCCATCTCTATATGTTTATTATAGTTATATGCCGGGGGGCTATGTTGCTAATAACTTGGATTGTAAAGACAGTGATGCATCCTTAAATCCGAATACGGTCTGGTATCTTGATGCTGACGCAGATGGATATGGTAATTTAGGAATCACCACAAACAGCTGTTCTCAGCCGAATGGATACGTAAGACAGTCAGGTGATTATGATGATAGTACAGTGAATATTACCAATATTGCACCGCAGTATTTTTATAAAGATTTAGATGGAGACGGTTACGGTGATCCAAATAATGTTATTTACTATAGTAACAGACCCGCCAATTATGTTTCTAATAATTCAGATTGTAATGATAACGATAGTTCTTTAAATCCTAATACGATCTGGTATAGAGACGCAGATGGGGATGGATACGGAATATCGGCAGCAACTGCGATGCAATGCACGCAGCCAGCAGGATATGTTCGAAACGCGTCTGACTACAATGATACTACTGCAAATATTACCAATATTGCGCCGGCTACTTTTTATCAGGATGCCGATGGGGACGGTTTCGGTAATGCATTAGTAAATGTATATTATAGTGTAATGCCCAATGGTTACGTTTCAAATAATACTGACTGTAATGATACAGATGTAAGCCTAAATCCAAATACAAAATGGTTTGCCGATAATGATTTGGACGGTTTAGGCGATTCTTCAGATTATGTACAGCAATGTATAAAACCCAATGGTAATTATGTACTAAATAATACGGATAATTGTCCGCAAATTGTAGGAAGCAGTCCTGACTGTAGTAATATTATAACTCCATCAGATTATAATTACATTATTACAAAGAATTATAAAGTGCCAACAGATACCGTTATAGATTCTCCATCATTGGAGCAGGCGCAGACTAGTATCACATATTTTGACGGGCTGGGCAGGCCGATGCAGAAAATTGCTAACAGACAGTCAGCAGCAGGCAAAGATATTATCACCCATATTGGTTATGATAATTTTGGAAGACAAGATTTGGAATATCTGCCTTATGTTTCCACGTCCACTAATATGGCATTCGAAACAAATGCAAAAGATAATACGACAGCATTTTACAATACTAGTAAATATGATAATACATCAAACCCCTATTCACAAAAAGAATTAGAATCCTCTCCCTTAAGCAGAGTTCTAAAGCAGGCAGCTCCAGGAGCTTCGTGGGAAATGGGAAATGGACATGAAATAAAATTAGAGTACCAGAGCAATACTGCAGATGAGGTAAAGTTGTATCAGGCATCGACATCCTGGAGCGCTGGTTCTGGTTTGTACGATATTTCATTTTCAGATGACGGATATTATGCAGAAAACCAGTTGTATAAAAATGTAACTTATGATGAAAATACAACTGCAAGCCCTGCAGAAGGTTCTGGATCTACGGTTGAATTTAAGAATAAAGAAGGCCAGATTGTTTTAAAAAGAACTTATGATGCAGGCGATAAACACGATACCTATTATGTTTATGATATTTACGGAAACCTGACTTATGTAATTCCTCCAATGGCCGAAGGGACTATTACTGCAGATATTTTAAACGGTTTATGCTACCAATACAAGTATGATGATAGAAATCGTCTGGTAGAGAAAAAACTGCCTGGAAAACAATGGGAATTTATTGTTTACGATAAGTTAGACAGAACAGTTGCAACAGGACCAGCATTATCTCCTTTTAAAGATGACACGGCATCCGGCTGGATTATTACTAAATATGATGCTTTCAGCAGACCGGTTTATACAGGCTGGAGTAACCAGACATCAAATGCTGCTACTCGTAAATCTTTGCAGGATGCCCAGAATGCTGCTGCAGTTTTATTTGAAACTAAGCAGACATCTGGAAGTATTGACGGAATCGAAGCATACTACAGTAATGTAATAGCACCGACAAATTTTAAACTGCTCACAGTTAATTATTATGATAATTACGAATTTCCAAACGCACAGCCAGTTCCAAGCACGGTCGAGGGACAATCGGTTTTAGCAAATATTAAAGGTCTGGCTTCTGGCAACTGGACAAGAGCAGTAACTGCAGCATCTTCTACAGCTGGTGAAACGAGTACGATATTTTATGATGACAAAGCCAGACCTGTAAAAAACTATCTTCAAAATTATTTAGGAGGTTACACTTCAAGTGAGAGTAAAATTGATTTCGCAGGCAAAACGCTGTATTCCATTACAAAACACAAGAGAACTTCTGGAAATACTGAAATAACAGTACGAGAAGAATTTACGTATTCACCTCAAGATCGCCTGCTTACCCATACACACCAGATAAATGGCGGTGCAGTACAACTGCTGGCAGATAATACCTATGATGCACTGGGGCAGCTGGAAAGTAAAAAGGTTGGAAACAATACAGGAGACCCGCTTCAAAAAGTAGACTTTAAGTATAATATAAGAGGCTGGCTTACCGCAATAAACCAAACCAGCAACTTACAGCAGGATACTGATCCAGTTGACTTATTTGCTTTTAAAATTAATTACGACACTACTCAGACTAGTGGAGCAGGGGTAAGTGCATTGTATAATGGTAATATTTCTGAAACATTCTGGAAAACAGCTTCGGATATAACAGAAAGGGCTTACGGGTATAAATATGATAACCTAAACCGCCTTAAAAATGGAGTTTACGAGAAAAATGGCGTCACGACAAGTGCTTATGATGAAAATCTGACTTACGATAAAAATGGTAATATTAAAACATTGAGCCGTAAAGGAGATTATGATCCTCAGGTAGGGAATATTGATATTGATGATTTAGTCTATACATATACTGCAAACACTAACCAGCTGACCAAAGTAGAGGATAATTCTAACAACGTAAGCGGATTTAATGATGCAAATAAAGCAGACGATGATTACAGCTATGATGATAATGGTAATATGATTACCGACAAAAACAAAAACATTACAGCCATAAGCTACAATCATTTAAATTTACCAAAGAAAATAACATTTGGAACAACTGGAAGTATTGAGTATTTTTACACTGCAGCAGGGCAGAAAATTGAGAAAATTGTTACCGAAGGTACCGTAACCACTGCAACCAATTATTTAGGAGGCTACCAGTACAAAGACAATGTTTTAGAGTTTTTCCCGACAGCAGAAGGTTATGTGAAGAATACATACGGTGCACTTTCGTATGTTTTTCAATACAAAGATCATTTAGGAAATGTTCGCTTGAGTTATGCTAAGAACCCCACAACACAAGTTCTTGAAATTATTGAAGAAAATAATTATTATGCTTTTGGATTAAAGCATAAAGGATATAATGATTATTTGGCTGGTGTAAATAAGTATAAGTACAACGGAAAAGAGCTTCAAGACGAGCTGGGGCTTGCGATGTACGACTACGGAGCGAGAAATTATGATCCAGCATTAGGGCGTTGGATGAATATAGATCCTAAGGCTGAACAAATGCGTAGACATAGTCCATATAATTATGCATTTAATAATCCAATAAGATTTATTGATCCTGATGGAATGGCTCCTGATTGGCACAGAGATGGTGCTGGTGCTTTGGTTGCAGACAAGGGAGATACTGCTCAAACTCTTGCAAACTATACAGGTATGTCTTTACAAGAAGCTAGAGCTGAATTTAATCATAATAATTATCGTTATGAAAGTGTGATGTCGGGAGGGGAAACATTTAACAATTCACCTAAACATGTTTCTTCAGGAGAATACGGGCCTTCAAAAGACTCAAAAGATGTAGCGATGGCTGTAGGAATTGTAGCTCTGCCAGCGTTAGGGGTTACAGGTGGTCTTGCATGGGCTTTCGGTTCAACTACTGTAGGTGAAGCTGCTTTTGGAGTTGTGTCAAATACTGTATCACAAGGTATAGCGAATGAGGGAGATTTTTCAAAAGTTAATGTAATTGAAGCTGCAGCGTCAGCCTTTCCTGGTGTTGGTCCAACGGTTATCGGCGAAAGTTTTAGTTTACCTGTTAGTGATGTTTTACAGGGTAATTTTACACCTTCAACACCTTCAAGTTTTGAACAAGCAGCAGTACAAATTGGGGGTGGATTAATAAGTAATAGTTTTGGTAATAAAGTTGATGCAAGTTCAATTTTTGCTAAAGGCGCAGCAAAAACGTATGGTGAAATGGCAAAGTTTTCTGTAGAAACTGCTTCGAATGTCGCGCCTAGTTTATTACCAGAGAAAAAATAAGTAAATAAAATTTAAAATATGAAATTTTTTTATAGATCTCTTATAATTTGTATGATTTTGGGGCTTTTGGGCTTGTTTTTAAAAGGATACTTATATCAAAAAGAAATAAAAGAGAATCAAAAGCAGACTGTTTGTAAATATGTATTGTGTAAAACGTTTCCCAAGACAACAGAAAGTTTTTTCACATATAAAATAGACAATAATTGGTATAGAAATAGTTATGGTCATTGCCCTGAAGATTCGGAGAAAAAGATTAACAAATACTTTAGGATCTATTATTCCTCAAAGGACTTTAGTAAAATTGTTGTGGATTTTTCTAAGGAGGTGACAGATTCGACGGAAATTGTGAATGCAGGATTTTCTTTAAATAAATTAGAATAATAGTTTCAAAAAAAATACTGGAAAAAAATGAAAAAGATAATTTTGCTTGTAAGTTTTTTGTTCATTCAAGTTTCATTTTCGCAAACTAATGAACCATTAAATGATATTCAAAAAAAAATTTACGATAATAAAGAAGTGCAAGTAAATGCTGAATTTCAAGATGGAGAAAAAAAGTTCAATGAATATGTTGTTATGGCTCTTAAGAAAGAAAAACATAAAGATTATCCAAAAACTGTTCTCGCAAGCTTCATAGTTGGCATTGATGGTTCACTAGAGGATGTTGAGATCGTCAGTGGAGGTCGGAAAAACGCCACTAAAGAGATAAAGAAAATCATTGAAAATTCTCCTAAATGGTTGCCTGCTGAACACGAAGGTTATCGTGTGAGGGCAAGGGTAAGTGTTTCTCTGAATTTTCAAGAATAGTAAAACATGAACAATTTAAGGGTGCATTTTTGCACCCTTAACTATTTTAAATGCCTTTATAAAGTCTCTTTTTCTTTTTTGGTTTAAATTGTTTCGGAACATAATCATTTACTTTCTCTCCACGTAGCAGTATATCTACCAGATTTTCTTTTATATACTCTCTTAATACAGGATCTGGTAAGTTCTCTGAAGCTGTTGAAATTGACTTTTGGTATTTCCTTTCTAGTGCAAGAATATTTATGGCGCAGATTTCCTGAATTCCTTTTGCACTGAATTCTTTTCCAAGACTGCTTCCATTGACAACCGACTGTGTTTTAAAGTCTACGAAAGTGATTCCATAAAGCTTTCCCTCACTGCTTTTTCTTAAAATAGTATGAATAGCTTCATCTTTGAGCCTTTCGGATAGTCTCTCGACAGAAGTCATTCTTTCGTCAGAAAAAGCCTGTCTCAAAGCATTTTTAATGTGGCTTTTACCGTATTGCTTTTTTGTTTCATTTACCCTGAATTTTTCCTCCAGAAATTTTAAGGTAGGTCGGCTGTAAAATTCGCTGGCTTTTATCGGCACGCCTATCGGTTTTAAATTCTGGTCAAGTATTTTGTAAAGCAGTCCGTTGTTTTTAAAAACTCTCGATTCCTCACTTCCTCTGTCAGCATGGACATTGTAGAGGTTTAAAACTGCATTGAGTTCAGGCAGGCTTGAATATTTGTAATCAAATAAAACCTTGTTTAAAACTGAATTGATCGCCTTTCTGGATTCTGCTTTTCCGTATTGGACTCTGACGACATCTATCGGATTTAACAAAAATTGTTCTTTCTGTTTTCTTCCCTCGGCTTTTACAAGTCCGAACATTTCTTCAATTTCTTTTCGGGCAGGTTCTGATTTTCTAATTCCTAATAAATGCAGGTCGATTCTTTTTCCGTCTCTCTGAATGTTGTTTGTCACTATATGGCAGTGCGGATGCCCTGCATCATAATGCTGATATACCAGATAAGGCTGTCTGCCGAATCCCAGTTTTTCCATATAGGTGTCTGCAATTTCAGCCAGTTTTTCTTTCGAATGATTCTCCGAGGGATCAAAGTTGAGTGAGATATGCACCGAATTCCGCTTCGCATTGGTATTGAGTTCTGCCAGTTTTAGGAAGCGGTTTAATTTTGAAGTGAAACTCAGTTTTTCCAGCTCCAGCGGATAATTGACGGCACTGATGCATTCCGCTTTTCCGATCTCAACTTTATTTTCGTTGTAATTAAGAATGCCTCTTATGGACGAGCTAGTTTTTATCACTGCAACCATTTTTCTGCTATTTTCTGGGTATGACCTGAGACTTCTTCCATTTTATCGAATAGTCTTTTTCTCTGGATTTCGAACAGATAAAGATGTCCTTTGAAATCGGGAACTGTTTTGAGCGTGTTTATCTTTCTTGCAATCTGATTGATATTATTGCCTATTGCCCGTAATTCGGAAGTAAGTATAGCTGTCTCTTCCATCAGTTCGTCTAAAGACTGGTTTCTGTAAGTGGCTACAATTGGTCTGTTGAATAAGTGGCTTCTGATGTGGTCACTTAATTTTCTGCAGGTGCTTGCTCTGAATCTTTTTTCCAGTTCGGCATACTCCAAAGGAGTGAATCGCAGTCCCACGATTCGTGTTCTGTTTGAATTTTCTCTTTTCATCATCTTTCTTTTTCATTATTATCAAACTCTTATCTTTTAAGTTTCTCCACCGCCGAGTTCCGAGGCAATGGGTGGCAAGATAGGCGGTTGTTAAACAACCGTTCATCTTGCTGATTGCAGGAACGTGGCAATCTTTGGAGATTTTTAAAAGCAGGCTTCTAATTTAAGGAAAATATTTATATGTATCATACGCAAAATATGGTCATGATAGCTATAGGCTGTTACAATGGATAAATACTTAAAAAAAAGAAAAAGGGAAAAAAGAAAGCAGTCTTCAATTAGACAAGCAGACAGTTGAAGTGCTATAAGTCCCGAAGGGCATTTTTTGAGGGACGAAGAAAAATGTTATGCGCACTTCTCTGGCTGTGTCCAATACCTTGCTTTGATTTTTTTCTTTTAGAAGTGGTTCTTGGAGTTCTGAAGTTAAGACAATGTGAAGTTATTTATAGAATTATTAATTAGTGTATACTATCATTTTATAGGTTAGAAGAAATAAATTCCAGCACATAATTTTTAAATGATAACACCTGTAATTTGAATGAATTTTTAACTACGCAAAAATATTGCGTACTGCATAAATAGCTTTGTTCAATAATTAAATAAAAACAAAAAAATATGAGTGATTTTCTAGATTATAGTGTGATTAAACGTAAAATTGAAAGTGAAGTATGTATAGAGCATAATGTCCCTCCTCAATTTATAAAGACAACCAAAGGATTTCAAATTAATTGCTGTTGTGAAGAATTTAAAAAAATATTACTTGAAAAAGCACAAAAGTATGTTGCTGAACAAACAAAGTTAGCTGTTGACAAGATGTTAAAAAAAGCATTTAAAAGATAAATGATTACTGAGTATTTGCCCTGAAAAAAATATATACTTTTAATAGATTTCTTCCGAGAGTATTTTGATTAAGCTAAGTAAATTAATATATGCGTAATGCATTTAACAAAACTAAAAAAATGGAAACTAACTTTGATAAAATGCAAAAGATTGCAGGAATTAATAAAACTTTAAATCAATTTGCTAAACTTGCGAACCCAATTCCAGAAAGTGTAAGACAAATGATGGAAATGCACAATAAATTTAAATCTACTATTCCTAGTTTTGATTTTCCTAGTTTTGATTTTCAAATTATGCAAATTCCAAATTTTGTTTTACCAAAAATTGAAATACCAAAGTTTGGCAATTTATTTAATGAAGAATTTTTAGAAACATTAAAACAAATTTCTACTATTCCGGAAAGAATTAAAAATAATCCGGAATTACAGTTTGGTTTTATTAGCGATTTAGAAATATTAAATTTAAAATCTGCTTCGGAATTCAAGGAATCATTGGCATCTGATTTAACAGATGCCGATATTAAAGAAAAAGAAACAATTTTGAATGCTAATCTACTGCCATATTTAGAAAATCTTAACCTTGAAAACCTTTGGATTGGAGCAACACAAGTTCTTGAATCAGAAAATAATCCTGATAAATTAAGGCAATGCTTAATTTCTTTGAGAACTATTTTAGAATATTTAATTGATGAAATATTAGCTCCACTTGAAAAAATAAAAGATGTCGAGATGTTTGAAAGTAATTTTAAAAAATATCATTTAGGAAAACAAAATATCGAACTGGTAAAAATTAAAAGAGCACAAAAAATAGAATATTTTACATCAAAATTTGAATATGGGACGCTTGAAGATTTTACAAAAAATGAAATTCAATATGTTTGTGATTGTTACTCTATTTTATGTAATGTTCATCAACCAAATATTGGATTAACAGAAAATCAAGTTAGAAGTTTAAAGGTAAAGACGGGAATAACAATTTGGTTGTTAGCTTACTTATATGATATTCTGGAAGAGTAAAATGGCAGTATAAAATTTTATAAAATAGTAAGAAGATTATGAGTCAAAAAGATATAATTAAGCATTTTGCGTTATTGGAAGAAGTCGAAGCATCTAGTAAATTATTAATACTTGGGTTTGGAGAGCTCCAAAATATTGGTTTAAACAATAATTTTCATTTTTTGCCTTTCCAGCTTTTATCACAAGGCTTTGAAAGATTTATGAAATCATATATTTGCCTTGCTTATCAAAATAAAAATAACGAGTACCCAACTTTTAAATATCTTAAAAATCTTGGTCACGATTTGGAGTCGCTATTGAAAGAAATTATTGATAATTATTATTTTGATTTTAAAAGACCTCAATATAATCATGATATTGAATTTTTAAAAAACGATGAAGATTTAAAAGAATTACTTTTTATAATATCAGAGTTCGGTAAAAAGTCAAGGTACTACAATTTTGATCTAATAACTGAAAATAAAATAATACCCTTAAACACAAAGGAATTATGGACAGAATTTGAAAATAAACATCTATTTAAAGATGAGAAATTATTATCAAAACTATTTAGTAGAGAAACTGAACATGAAGTTTTTTATAAATTAAATAGTATTGTAATTATAATTTTTGAACGATTTATTTCAGCCTTATCAAGACAAATTATTTTTAATTGTATTGGAGAAAAGGCAAAACAAATAGCATCTACATCTGTTTATGATTTTGGATTGCTTTATGAAAAAGATTTTGGAATTAGAGATTATCGAAAAAACACAACGCGATATAAAGAAATACCAAAAAGAGTGTATAAAAGAACATTCAAGGATGATTTAGAGAGAAAAATTAATCCAAACATAAAATATAAGAAGATTTTAAAATCGGAATTTGAGGGTGATTGGCCATTTTATGCAGATGAAGTTGTTATTGAATGTAGACACAAACATTGGTGTATTATTGAAATTGATGGGCATTACTATGCATTAAATGGATCAGCAAAAGGAAAATATAAGCTTGAGAATCCGCAAGATGCTGGAATGGTTTTAATGGATAAAAATTCAAGTGATTTTATTAAAATGGCACTTGAATTATAAAATGTCTTATTACAGTGATTTTATATTTTTTTTAGGCAAGATATAAACTTATGAAATGATCATTAAATACAAGAATTTAAATTATGGAAAAGATGGAAGAAAAATATTTTTGTAAAAATTGTAAGGGTTTAAGAAATCATAAAGAACTTTTCAAAAAAGAATTAAGGGGTGGCGATGAAAATGACTTTTTTATGTGGATTGAAAATTATTGTGTTATAGAATGTTTGGGTTGTGAAAACATCTCTTTCTTAAAAGTATATGGCGATACAGAAATGGTCGATCATGATGAAGAAGGGAATGCTGATTATTATTTTGAAAAATTGATTTTCCCATTTTACCTAGAAAAAGGTAATGAATTAGAACATCAACATTACATTCCTGAAAATATCCGAACTATATATATTGAAACTTTAATGGCTTTTAAAGCTGATTTGTCAATTCTCACAGCTGGAGGTCTAAGAGCGATAATTGAAGCATTATGTAATCACTTAAAAATTAAAGATGATAACCTATCCATTAGAATTGATTTACTTTATAAAAAAGGACATCTTACATTAAGTGAATCCAAAAGATTACATTCAATAAGATTTATGGGAAATGATGCTTTACATGAAATTGTAAAACCTAAAAAAGAGCATTTGTATTTATTACTTGAAATCGTTAACCATTTATTAGCAAATCTTTTCATTAATGATAAAATAATTAAAGGTAAAGTTGAAACTTTAGTTGACAACTACGACGAATTTTTTAGACTTATAAGAGCTAAAATAACTAAAGAAATGGTGACCAGCAAATTGACACTTTTACAAATTCTAGATAAATCAAGAAAATTACTGTCGAAAGAAAACATCATTGAATACGAAAATAAGCTTATTGAAGAAATCAGTGATGGTAAATATGATTTTATAAAATTTGAAATTCATGAAGGAGTAAATTTATATGAAATAATAAAAGTGCCCTCTCAATATTTTAGCATTAAATCATTGTAATAATAGATTGCAGTCTGCTCAAGGAAGTGTTTTTTATAAAAAGTTATTGGAATATCTTCTGTCTTCATGAAAATAATAGTTCAAAAAAAAAGAGACTTCTAGGTCTCTTTTTTATGCGAATTGATATATCTTTTATAAAAGCTTATTTGGCTTTTAGTAATTTTTCCAAATATTCAACTTTGTCTTTTTCTGCTTGAATCAAACGTTCGTATAATTTGAGTTGCTGTTCATGAGCTTCTATTAGTTTATCAAGAGGATTAAAATTACAATGACTTGCATTGAATGCACCATTTGTAAAGCTGTTATCACCAAACGTGTTGAAATAATTAATTACGCCTTCATCAGAAAAGTTTTTAATTGCCTCCACGCTTACTCCTAGGGCTTTTGCCACTTCTGCTAATTTTTCATCATCGATATTTTCACTATTTTCTAATATTGAAACAGTCTGCTGGTTTGTTCCCATAGCCTGTGCTAGTGCTTCCTGCTTCATGTCTTTTAGTTCACGGATACGGCTGATTTTGCGCCCCATGTGGTTTGGTTTTGTTAATGTACTCATAGCTCAAAGATAATAATTAAGAATAAAAAAGCGGGATTTATGTATGATACAAAAAATCTCATGTACGGTACGGTAAAATTTGATGCCGTACCGTACAAGTAATTGCTTACTTGCCAGTGTATTGAACAAAAATACAATTTTTCAGACAAGTATTAACTAAAATGAGTAAAATTATGAAAGCAATCCAAAACACCGCATCCGACTTGATTTATCGAGTTATTTCACAGAACATCGATCCGATAGGCATTTACTGTTTTGCAGAGAAGAAAAGCAGATATACTTTTAATGAGCCTTTTCAGAAGCCCGTTCAGAAAGAAAAGCATGTCCATCTTTATCTGTTGGTCATAGCAGAAGAGTTCGAGGATAATATCGGCAATGACCTCACAGATAAAATAAAGAGCAGATCAAGAGGCCAGATAACGGTAACCATTCTCATGCACCGCCTGAGAAACATCGTGAAATTATACGGAGACCAGCAGTATTTCTTCTGGAGCATTTTTAAAAAAGCCCAAAGAATTCATATAGATGCATACAGATCGCCGATAATCTGGGCGAAAAATCCAGAAAAGAGATATGTGAAAAGCACTTCAGCATACGCAGGAGACAGAAGAAATATTACTGCATCGATCTGGGATCTTATCTATAATAACGACCAGTATTTTTCCTATGAGGTAAGAATGTGCTCCCTTCATCAGCTAGTGGAGCAGACCTGCCTTTCCCTTATCAGGGTATTTCTTGGATATACGCCTAATCATTTTTCTCTGGGCTACTTATTTGAGCTGTGCGAATATTTCACAAGCTTGACTTCGGAATATTTTCCCCGAAACAGCAGTGATGAGAAAAACATGTTCAAGCTTCTGAAAAAGAATCCAAACACGCTTCGATTCAGCAGAAGGAACAGTTTTGATTATCTGTATTATGGAATGATGGAAGGCCGATGCCGTGATTTTATGAAAGAAGCGGAAGCCATGATTCAGAAGGAACTTGAAAGGCTTGAGGGAATTCATCAGCAGGAAGTTTTATCAGCATAAAAAAATGAAGTTATGGAAACCGATGAAATCAAAAAACTGGAAGACATCAGGGTGTTAAGCGAAAGACTGCTTAACACTCTAAAACCCGCCGAGGATAAAAGAGGGATGTTTATTGCAGAGATCAGGGTATATGATTATTATGAACTGGCTTCTATTATAAAAAACCTGATGAAATTATGTATTACAGCAGTTCATTATGACAGCGTAGAAGTTCCTCCTACGATTGCAAATAAACATATTGATGTGGGGCTTATACTGGGAATTGCTCTTCAGCTGTTTCCAGTTGACGAATTTGAATTTTTAAATGAGATTACCGATCTGTTTTCAGAAAATAATGAAGAAACAGAATAGCACAGATTAAGATTTAATATTTAAAATTATGGAAACTGATAAAATAAAAACACTGGAAGAATTTAAAGATTTTGCATCGTATCATTTTAAGCTTCTGAAACCTGCAAAGGACAAAAGAGGCGAATCAATACGCGAGATAAAATTTTACGGCTATGCGGATATGACGTGTCTGGGAGTGAATCTCATTAGAATGTGCCTGAATATCATTTATTCCGATGAGCTTGATAACAGGGAAATATACCTAGGTTCAGTTTTGGAACTTGTCCTTCAGCTGATTCCAAGTTCTGAAATAGAAGTTCTGGATGAAATATATAAAATGTTGAATGAGAAGCCGGAAGCCGAGCAGTCTTCCCAATGATGCTGTAACAGCTTTCATGTGCATATTATGTCCATGACAATCATGCGAAAGAACTTTATCTTTGCCTGAACTCAATACTACGTTCTACGGCTTTCACAGGTATATTTTACCATTGAAAATGAAAGCAATACCAATTATCTTTGCATTTATCCCCACCAAATTTTGAGCAGGATGCGCATTGAAATCTGGTTTATCTTTGCAGTAGAAATCTTTTAATAGATTTCTATTCCCATAAACGGCTGTCCCTGTCACAGACGGCCTTTAATTAACGCCCATACCGCACTTCCGCCTGAAAGATTATTTCAGGCAGGGCATCGCTGTGTTTATAACAGCGCAGAAACCAATTAAAAAAATTAAAGCATATGGAAAGTTTAGAATCGCTGTTCCGTTCATTTGAAACAGGCATCAGAAGCGCAAAGGCCGTAAAGCCTAAAGCTTACCTGAAAAGCATCGGACTGGAATATTCAGACCTGAGAATAGGCTTTAATTCGGGACAGTTCCACCACCGCAAGACCCTTAAATCCAAAGAAAGGTTTGAGGAGCTTGGAGTCATAACCAAGAGTGATGCAGGAGTGCGGGATGATTCTCTGACTGCCTATACCGTCTTCGGACGATACGGGCTTATATTCCCCCTGCTGGACAGAGACAGTGCGATCGTAAATTATTTTGCGCTCCGTTTTGATCTGGACAGCCCTAAGGAGGAATATCTAAACCAGAAGGGAGTCTATCCTGCATATCCTCATCCGCTTACCCGAAAGCTCTATCTGGCGCCGACTGTCATTGACTGCGCCAGCCTGATGCAGAGCAGAATACTGGATCAGAGGGAAGCGGTCATTGCACTTCATGACGGTGAACTGCTCGATGAGCATATTGAAATTATCAAATCATTAAATGGACTGGAATCAATAGTAATCTTTAAGCGGTGAGAAAATGGAGAAGATCAGATTACAAATGCAGGAGGCAAGACCAGACGTTCCGCTTTCAATAGCGGAACTTCCCGAGGGGCACAGTCTGAATGACATGTGGGTCAATTATGGAGCGGAAGGGATATCGAATCTTTTAAAAAGCACAAAAACGGAAAAAGCAGGCGAAGGACTGCAGATTGTAAACGGCTACAAAATCAGCTATAAGGGTCTTTCAGGGACTTTCTTTGTTCTGGGAAACCTGCCGATGGACTTGGGGAATCTCAGGATTTCGCTTCAGATTGTGGAATACAATACCAACAGAAAGCACAGGCTTAAAATCGACCTGTTCGATTTTACGGGCGTGCAGAGCCAGTGCACGGACTTATCCGAAAAGCAGGGTTTTGATTATGACAGTCTTGAAAAGGATATGGTAACGCTTACCGATCTTCTGGAACAGCACAGGGAATCGCTTTTTGAGGCTGAAATAAACCCGATTGCAGAACGTTTTGCCGAAAAAGAGCTTACGCCTCAGGCGCAGGAAAATGCAGTCGCATTTCTCGCAAAACCCAGACTGCTTGAAAATATAGACAGGCTCTTGGAACAGAACGGCATCGTTGGGGAAGAAGAAAACAGGATCGTGCTTTTCATTCTGGCATCGAGCTATAAAATGCCCTATCTGATGCACGGCCTTGTTCAGGGATCAAGCGGTGAGGGAAAAAGCCACCTGATAAACGGTATTGCAGGATGCATGCCTCAGGAGGATGTGATGAACATGACACGCATTACAAGCAAATCTCTTTACCATTACAGGGATAAGGAACTGATCAACAAGCTGATTATCATTCAGGATTTTGACGGGCTTGATGAAGAGGCGCAGTATGCCTTCAGGGAAATGCAGTCGGCAAAGTTCCTGACCAGCTCCACTGTGGTAAAAGACATATTCGGGAACAACAGAGGGAAGATCAAACAGGTTCAGGCTCATTTTTCCAGCCTTACCACAACCACAAAAGCTGAGGTGTATTATGATAATATGAGCCGTTCGGTGATTTTGGGCGTGGATGAAAGCCAGGAGCAGACGCTTAGAATCATTAAAAAACAGAACCTGAAAACAGCAGGACAAGCGGACAGTGAAAAGGAAGAGCAGGCAAAACAGCTTTTAAGAAATGTGATGCGCGTGCTTAAATCCTACGAGGTTGTAAATCCCTTTGCCGATAAGCTCAGCCTTCCGCTGGAAGCCAGAATGCTGAGAAGATTAAACTCGCAGTTCCAAAACTTTGTCTGCCAGATTACAATTCTGCACCAGTACCAGAGAAAAACAGATTCTAAAGGCAGATTAATCACCGACAAAGCTGATATAAAATCAGCCGTAGATGTTTTCTTCAGTTCCATTATCATCAAAGTGGACGAGCTAGATAAAAGTACCAGACAGTTTTTTGAGAACCTGAAAGACTTTATAAAAAAGCAGAAAGAAGGAACATCAAAAAAGTTTACGGCAAGAGAAATCAGACAGGGACTCAATATCAGCAAGACATCTGCTTTCAGATACATGCATTTACTGCAGGAATTGGAATACATCCAGCCTGTAGAGGGTTCATTCAATAGGGGCTTTAAATTTATGATCTCCTACTGGGATGATATGGAAAAACTAAAGACCAGAATCAGAAAAGAACTCCACAGACAGCTTGAAGAGTTCTAAAAAAAAACAAAAAATCAGGAGAAAACTAGAAAAGTGGAACACCACGGAACGCCAGCGGAACACTGTATGCCTTGAAAACACTGGCAATACGATACTGGTGTTCCGCGTTCCGCGGAGTGTGCAAGAGGGAGCTTTCAGCATCCCAAAAAAAACGTATTTAATTAAATTAAAAGACAATGAAAAAAACGATACAGAGCAGGGAATTTCTGAGGCTCGCAGTGGCATTCGGAGAATTTGTCAAAGTCAGAAACTACAAGCAGGGACGGTCAAATCTCTATAAAAACATCATAACGGAATTTCTGATCTGGCTTGAACAGGCAGGAATCAGCAGAATCCAGAATGTGACCTCTAAAGAATCGGTGAAGTATCTGGATTATCTTTCTTCAAGACCAAAGAAAAGAGGAAACGGAATTCTGGCAGAAAAGACCATCAAACTGCATCTTTTTGTGCAGGGAATTTTTCAGGTTTATCTGCTGGAAAACAAAGAAATCCAAAATACCTATTACATTCCATCAATCACAGGAGGGACTCAGAAGCCCAGAAACATTCTCACAATAGAAGAAATAAAACTTGTTTATCATCACGCTGAGAATGAAATGGAAAAAGCTCTGCTTTCCATTGCCTACGGATGCGGACTGAGAAGGTCAGAGATTGCCAGCCTTGATCTGAAAGATGTGAACCTCGTAAAAGGAATGCTGGTTGTAAGACAGGGAAAAGGAAACAAGAGACGTGAAGTTCCAATGAGCGATACTGTTCTGCAGTACCTGAAAAAATATGTCAGGGATGAAAGGCCTGAAAGGCTGACAGGAAGAAACCAGAATGAGGAAGCCTTTTTTATCAACAGCAGAGGCAGAAGATCGACAGGAGAAAACCTCAATGAGATTTTAAACAAGATGATTGAGCAGACAGGAAAATTCGAGCTTGTCCAGAAGGAAATAACGCTTCACTGCCTGCGCCACAGCATTGCCTATCATTTGGCAGAGAATAACGCGGGAATTGACTTTATACGTAGTTTTCTGGGGCATACGCAGATAAATACAACCTACATCTATGCGGTGCAGAACAAAAAACGCAAACCAGTCGTAAACTTTTAAAAACTACAGCAATGGAAAATAAGAAACCTGATCTGGAAAATTACCTTAGAGGGATTGTAGCTGAAAAGACTGCGCAGAGCTATCTCTATACAATAAATCACTTTTTGAAGACCAATCCAAAGGCTAAAAGATACCAGTACAAAGATATCGTAAAGTACATGGATAAAGTCAGCCAGAAGCAGTATAATGTCCAGTACCGAATCAGAATACTCTCAGCCATTAAAAAATATTACGACTATCTTGTAATGTATGGCTACAGAAATGACCATCCCTGCAGAAAGCTTAATATCAAGATTAAAGGCAACCAGACCATTCAGATGCAGGATTTATTCAACTCAATGGAATTACAGCTTTTAATGGAACGTGAGAACCGCTACAAACATCTTGACATGAGAAACAATGTTCTGATTTCCCTTTTAATCTATCAGGGGCTGGCAAGTGATGAAATAGCAAGGCTGGCTCTAAAGGATATTGATCTGGATAACGGCACAGTTTACATTAAAGGTTCTGCCAATCTCAATAAAAGAACTCTGGAGCTTGTGCCTAAGCAGATGATACTGTTTCATAATTATATAAATGAAACCCGTCCAGCCTTACTGCGCGGAAGCAGTGATAAATTCATATTGACAAAGCTTGGACAGCCAATTGTAGTGAATAGCATAAATGCCATGATAGAGCCGTTACGAGCATTGTTTCCTGACAGGAAACTGAATCCCCAGACAATCAGAATGAGCGTGATCTGCAACTGGCTTAATGAGAAAAAGATTCCATTGGAAAGAGTTCAGGAACTGGCTGGACATAAGTGGCCAGGAACAAGTGAGAAATACATCAAAATCAATAGCTCACATCAGAGGGAGCTGATCAATCGGTATTTTCCAAGCATTTGATTTAATTAGTTTTAATGTGATTTTTCTTGGTAAACTAACATTTATTCTTTACGTTTGATATAAAACGATATTATTGTGACGGAAGAACAAACAGTGAGAATTGGAAGTATTGAAAGACAGATTTCTAAAATTGATATTTTAATAAGCAATTATAGAACTTTAGCTATATCTATTATTGTCATAGGATTTTTATTGATTTTTGTTTTTTATGGTATTTTGTTAGGAGGTAATACTAATCAAAATGAAATAATTGATAAGCTTGGATCAATATCTGGAGGCGTCGTTTCATCATCATTTTCTCTAGCAGGTTTATTTTTAGTATATGTTGCCTTTCTCGGTCAAAAACAGCAAATTTTATATCAGCAAATAGAGTTAATTCATAATAGATATGAACTTGAACTTACTAGATCTGAAATGTCCAATCAACAGCTTGAAATGAAAAAGCAGAATGAAACTCTGGAAATTCAGAAATTCGAAAATTTGTTCTTTCAACTGTTAAAAAATCATAATGATACAAAGAAAGCATTTTACTATATAATGGATTTGAATCTGTTCGCTAAGTTTATCTTAGCTTTTTCAAATCATTTACCAAGCAGTGATGGCAGAGATTATGAAGAAGAGACTTTGCACCGATCTTACAGGGAAACTTTAGATTCAGTTTCGACATTTGACTATGCATTTTTGTATCAAATCAATTCATTGCTAAAATTTGTAAAATTAGACACAAACCAAAATATCAATAAAGAACAGTATATTCAGTTTGTGATTCAATCATTATCACTGTCTGAAAGAAGATGTATGTTCCTAATTTGTAATTATTGCACCTCTATAAATTTTGAGGATAAAAAATATATTTTAGAATGTAATGTTTTAAATGATATTAATATTTCAAACTTTGAAGATTTTAGTGGAGGAGTTTTTTTTATGTAAATATTACGAACGAATTTATGGAAGATACAATTTTTAGCAGTTCTTCGGATGAAGATTTTAAGTTCGAAAATCAGACTTTCAATAATATAATGATTGAAAGGAAACTTGACACTGAACGAGATATTTTATTTATAAATTGTATTTTCAAGGAATTCGTAGCATTTGAAAATTTTACAGCTAGAGCCTTAGATTTTATGGATTGTCATTTCGAGAAGGGACTGTATGTTGGTAAATCAACGTTACATTCATTATCCTTTGTCAATTGTGATGGTCGTGATATTGACATTGTTACCAATTCATCAGATTCACTGTCACTGAGAACTGTAAAAGCCAATATGATTGAAATAAATGGTGACTATACAGAACTTCAGGTTGTTTCATCCACTATTAAGGAAATTAAGTTAAATAATGTAAACAGCTCTTATTCGCATAGGGAATCTAAAATTAATTTTTTAGCAGATAATAAAGTCGAAAAAATAAAATTAGAATGTTCATCTAACTTTTCAATAATATCTTTTAAAGCGGGGATTTATGATTCAGTTTTCTTTGAAGGAGACTTTAAGAAAAAAATCTTATTTAGTGGAAATTTTGAGATAAAAAATTTATATCTGGATAGTGCTGTATTTCAAAACAGAATAGATTTTGAATGTGGAATATTTGAACATGTAAGTTTTTATAGAAGTTTATTTAAAGGTTTAATTTTAATAAATGATGTAAATTATTTAGAAAACAAACCAAGAGAATTAATAATAAAATCTCTTACGTTCCATTCATGTAATTTTGAAAAAGACGTTACTGTACATATTAGAAAAATTCAGAGATTTGATACTTCAAATTGTAATTATCTTGAAATACTTAATGTGAATAATTTTGCCGTTGCGAAGAGTGATTTAGTAATGATTAGTTTAGCAGGAGTAAATAAGGGAACAATAATAATTGAAAAAACATACGCTGATATTTCATTATTTGGTATAAACCTTGGTAATGTATTTTTTAAAGATTTAGATGTTTCTACTTTTTATCTCTCTGAATTTCAAAATATAGGATCACTTTCGTTTTTAAATGTTAAGTCAGGGCATTTTTTTGTAATTCAAGACAGTATATCAGGCAACTTAAATTTTTTAAATTCAGATATTAATGTATTTCGTGAGATAATTATAGCGAATAGTAATATTGATGGAGCAAATTTTAATAAATATCCTTTGAAAATTTTATCCTCTAGTAAGTATCCTAAGGCAGGCTATGGTATTGAGAAGAAATCTCAGCGTAATCATAATTTAAAAAATGTTTACAATCAGCTTAAGAAAACAGCAAGATTGAAAGGGGACATTGATAGTGCTAACCGATTTGAATCCCTTGAGCATAAACAATTGCTTCTAAGCAAAAGGTTAAGTTTCGACAGTGTTCTCTTATTTTTAAATTTAATATCAAATAATAATGGAAGAAGTTGGTTTCAAGGAATTATTTTTACTGTTTTAGTCGGATTATTTTTCTTTAAATGGTATTTAAAAACGATCGGGATCAATTTTAAATTGAGCGATTGTTATCAAGATTATATTTTATTTTTTACTTCCTTCCCAAGACTGTCCCTTGATGGCTATAATAATGATAATTGGGAGACGCAGTTAGTTATATGGTTATCTAGAATTTTCATAAGCTATGGTATTTATCAAACAATTGCTGGATTTAGGAAATATGGTAAAGCTTAGAGAGATAAATTATGCTTTTTTAGTTCTCTTATAAAATTTAAAGATAGGTGTCTCATAGATAACATGAGCTTTAATCAAAAAGACATCTTAATAGTTGAGAAAGCTAATAATTTAATTACTGTGAAAGTATTACTAACTTCTTTTGAAAATTATCACTTTTAAGCTACATTCGCTTTAAATTACATTTATTTTAATTCGAGAAAGCAAAAAAATATTTTTGTTATTATTAGATGTTAGGATTATAATTAGTTAAAAATGATAAATCATATTTACATAGAGGGTTACAAATCTATCAAAGAAGTTGATTTCGATCTTGATTCTATTAATGTATTGATAGGATCCAATGGTGTTGGAAAATCAAATTTCATATCCTTCTTTAAAATGGTCAATAACATTTATGAAGAAAGACTTGAAAATTATTCAATCAGAAAAGGAGCAGAAACTCTTTTGCATTTTGGAAGTAAAAATACTGCTGAAATAAAGGCAAGATTAGAATTTGATAATACAAATGCATATTTCTTTACATTACAGCCTACTGCTAGTAATGCCCTAATACTAGGAACTGAAACAGGCTATTTTAATAGTGACAAAGGTTCTCAATTTACTTATGCGGGTACTTGGTTTCCGAAAAATATTAGCCGTAATTCTAAAGAGAGTAAATTAAAGGCTAGTAAAAGCAGTGTTTCAAACTATATTAATTCCTATCTAGATAGTTTTAAAATATATCATTTCCATGATACTAGCGATTCGTCACCACTCAGAACTCCTGCAGATATTAATGATAACATTATATTAAGGGAAGATGGAGCAAATTTGGCGGCATATTTGTATTATTTGCAGGAAATACATGAAAAGCATTTCAAAAGGATAGAATTTGTCATTAAATCGGTTGCTCCATATTTTGAAAGGTTTCAACTGCAACCAGATAGGTTAAATGAGAGCAGAATTAACTTAGAGTGGACGGAAGTTAATCATCCAGATATTTTATTTAATGCATCGCATTTTTCTGATGGAACTTTAAGATTCATTGCCTTAGCAACTCTTTTAATGCAACCCAAAATGCCAGAAGTTATATTAATTGATGAGCCTGAGCTAGGCTTACATCCAGTTGCTATAAATACACTTGCAGGTCTAATAAAGAAAGCCTCTGCTAAAAGTCAAATTATAATATCGACACAATCAGTTAATCTTGTAGGTAATTTTGAACCAGAAAATATAATAACTGTTGACAGAGTGGATGGGCAATCGGTGTTTAACAGATTAGAAAAAGAAAATTTAGAAGGCTGGTTGTCCGATTTTACATTGGGTGATTTGTGGCTGAAAAATATAATAAAAGGGCAGCCATATTAAGATGAAAAGAGTACATATTATAGTTGAGGGACAGACAGAAGTTAAAGTCTTTTATTCGATATTAGTGCCATATATACAGTCTAAAGTTGAGAATGTATATATTGAAATTACACCTATAAAGCATTCTGGAGGCGGTATTGTTAAATATTCAAAATTACTTCCCGAACTTAGAAACCATCTTGCTGATAAAGAAAAAATCGTTACTACCTTCTTTGACTACTATGGGATAGTCGAAGGACATAATTATCCAAAGTATAAAGAGGCAAAAATAGACCAGACAAATTCTAAGATTGGTGTCGCAATTCTGGAAGATGCACTGAAGGAAGATTTAACCGAGAAAGGAATTAATACAAGAAATTTTATTCCTTATATACAATTGCATGAATTTGAGGCGTTGCTTTTTTCTTCTGATGAAGGTTTTGAATTTCAGTATGACAATGAAAGAATACTCAGGGATTTAAAGGCAATTTCTCCCCGTTATGAAACTCCTGAAGACATTAATGATAGTCCTGTTACTGCACCATCTAAAAGGATAATTTCAATTTTAGAGAAGCGAGGAGAAAAATATGAAAAAGTTATTGATGGAGACGCTATTTCAATTATGGTTGGTATTGAAGCTATGATGGATAAGTGTCCAAGATTCAGGACATGGGTAGAAAAATTAATCGAAAAGATTCAAGAATAATTATTTATTAATAACCACCGGCGAAATTGTAAGCCCTCATTTTGAGGGCTTCTTTTGAACTCAACCTCCGAAGATATTTTAATAACCTGTAAATACGTGAGATTGGTTATTTGTAAATTATTGCTTTTTTTCTTGTTTTACATTGTATACTTTCATCAGAGATGGGTCTGCACCATAAATATCTTTATCGGTCATATAATGTGAAATACTAAAAGGTTCAATCTTGGAGTTATTTAGATGATTAATTAATTGGTTAAACATAGTTGCTAAACAAAGAATTCCCGATTTTCTAACTTCAATCAGACCATCTATATCGGATTCTTCATCAATTATTTTCGGAATTAATTTTTCATTTTCCATTTTTCCGTAAATGTAAAATCCCCAATTTAGGATGTAAATATCATTTGGCATGAATTCATTTGAATCGTCAATTTCTAAATCATCAATTTTTTCTTCATCTATTGCAAAAATGAATGAAAATAATGAATTTTTATATTTTTTGCTACTTGACATATTCATCATATCATTTAAAGTAGTACTTGGATTTAATTTTTCTCCAAAAAAGGTATTTTTGATAAGTTGTCTTTTCATATCAACTCTTAAAAATTTAATTTTTTTTCCAAAATCTACAAGATCATTCTGCCTTAAAGTCTTTTTGATTTCACCAACTGCTAGCACAGATTCAATCGGATAAAATACGGTTTGGTTTTTTGATTCGAAAAATTTAGGGGTACTTAAGCGATCAAAAATTATTATATCAAACTGATTACTAACTTTTCCTTCAGAATTTACGATATGCCCTTGTTTGACGAGATATCTTTCAGGAAGGAACAGACTTATTTTTTCACGAATTAGATCTTCGACTTCATCTCCAGAAGTTTTTATATTTCCAGCTGAGTATATAGAATTAGCTTTTCGCTTTGCCTCATTAATGTCTCCAATAATATTCTCTAATATTTCTTTAAATTTTAATTCTTTTTTCATTCCGAAATTTCTAAAAATGTTTCTTTAACGAAAATACGATTAAAAATAATAGTTCATTTAGCTTTTAACAAATTGCAACATCAGAGATTCATTAATGATGTTGTGTTAAGAAGTTTTCGATAGTTGTTTTTTAAATATTATTAGGAAAATAATTAAACTAAATCTACTTTCGTAACTCAGAAAATGATAAGAGAACGTTCTTTCATAAATGGATTTTTTGCAAGAGGTCAATCATTGTATAGAAAAATTTTACAGACCCTTATAAGTATAAGTACAATGGCAAGGAGCTCCAAGACGAGCTGGGACTTGCGATGTACGACTACGGAGCTCGGAATTATGACCCTGCATTAGGACGCTGGATGAACATTGACCCGTTAGGAGAGAAGTATTTTTATGCTTCAACCTATGCTTATGTTTGTAATGACCCTATAAATTTTATTGACCCAGATGGTATGGATAGATACTATATGAATGGTGAAGGAATAACTGTCTTAGCATTGAAAGAAGATAAGGAGGATATGTTATTCATTGGAGATAAGAATAATGAAAATATAGTTGATATAAATAAAGACGGGAAACAGGATAGTAATGATGGTCTTAAGGTAAAATCTAAAGGTTTATTAAGTCAGTTAACTAATTATCGTTCTGGTTCAGAAAAAAGTGGAACAAAATATTTCTCATCGATAGGAGAACTAAGTAAACAACATGAAGAAGATTATTTAAACATTTTTAAATTTGCATCAGATAATACTAGTGGTGCAGAATATTCTCTCACGTTCTATGAAGATAGAGGAAAAGAATGGATTGAATTTGCAACATACCATACCGAGAAACGTTCCCCAGCTCCAGATGGTCTAGGCACTGGTATTGATTACAAAAAAGTAAGATGGCATGCCCATAATCATCCCTCTGGGTATTCTACTGAGGAAAGTTCGATGGGGTATATAAATGAAAACGAAATGTATAATCCATCGGATGCGCATAGTGCAGTAACTCTTAGAAGAAACTATCCAAATTATGTTTATTTTCCAGTATCAAGAAATTTATATAACGTCAGTATGTACGGAATTGAATACATTAAAAAAATTAACAAACCAAAGGATTTAAAATCTAAAAAATGAAAAAGAAAATTGTTTTAGTTATTTTTATGTCAATATTATTGACCTGTTGCAAAAAATCTAATCATGATTTAGATAAAAATTTATACGATGCTATTTTAACATATCAAGAAAGGTATCCTATTCCAAAGTCCAAGGAAGGTGAATTTAATCGAACTATCTATCTTTATAAGGTTTATTTCTTTAAAGAAAAAACGGATACAATGATAATTTTGCAAAGGTCGCCTGCGGGCTTATCCAAACTAGACAAAGGATATGGAATTTATAAGGACGAAACTTTATATCCAACATTTGTTTATGATAAAAATAATTTAGGGTCGAAATTCATTAGAAGGAAAGTAAGTGATGCCAAAAAAAACAAAGAATTCTATTGGCTAATTGGTGCAACACCTTCTGAACGTTTTCCTCCTGTTTACAAATATAAAGTCCAAAATAAAGAATTGAAACTTGTTAAGATAGATACAGTTTGGAAAACTTGGGACTAACATAGAGCATTAGAATATAAATAGCCATTCCATAGCGGAATGGCTTTTATAGCATTTTAAAGTGTACTAACTGTTAATATAAAACTCACATTAGCCTGTTTTTGCTAAGAAACCTTAATAAAATGATAAGTAACGATTCAAGACGCCCGCCCGCCATCAGCTATTTTAACATCAAAATCCAAGTTTTGCAAACAATTAGCTAATGATGTAAAAAATATTACAAACAAAAGCGTTGAAAATACGACAAATGGGTTTACAAAAAATACAGTTGATGCAATTAAAAAAAATACAAACTAATGAATAAGAAAAAAACACTTTTATTGTTGATTTTTTTAGTACTAATTTTTTTAAATAAAAATGTACTAATTTATAGACCATTATTAAATTTTGTTACTACTAAAACAATAACAGGAAAAATTATTGATAAGAAGAATTTTTTAAGAAGAGGTTATTTAACAAATGCATCTAATTTTTATTATGAATTTAATATTAGTGGTAAGGAATATAGTAACCCTAGCTATGATAATAATTATAAGATTGGTGATTTTGTCCTAATTGTGTATAGTGAGTCATTTCCTTTTATGAATAGAATAAAGGAAGTTAAATAGTAAATTGTAAATTGTAATTCGTAATGTATCAGATGTTTTTTGTGATTAACTTTTTCATCTAACATTTACAGAAAATCAGATATTTATATTAATATGCATAAAAACTAAAACAGCCCGAAGGCTGTTTTTTTATTTTATAATGCCTTAAAATGAAAAATGAAGTCAAACCCAACTAGGTGTTACAGACGTGTTGGTAGCAAAACTATACATTTGTACTTAAAATTATATTCTTAAAAAATTGCATAATGCTATTGGGATATGTTAAAAAAAAAATGTTCATAAACTGTTGATAAATAATACATTGCGAACTGTGTTAAAATATTATTTCCATTCATTAATTATTATAAATTTATAATTGAATGACAGCTAATTACTGTGAAAATTTTTAAATATGGGAAAAGCTATACAATTACAGGTTCGTAAAGAGCTGAATGGAAGACAACAGTTCAATATTATTAAATTAAAAGGTAGTTTAATCTCTAAAGGATACACTGAAATTATACATATCAGTGATCAAGATGATGAATTTCATATTAATTCATTTGAGACCAAAATGGAGGCAAGGGGAGAAGTGCAGGAATTCATTCAGGATTTTATTATGAAAGAAGACTTGGCCAATACCATTAGTGTATTAAGATAATAGCCGTTAAGTCATATAGTTCATAATTTTAATTTAAATGAGAAATATAACAAGAAAGACAGTTCGCCAGAACTGTCTTTCTTGTTATAAAAGAGATTTTTTAACCGTGAGCTTCAACGGAAACATCGTTCCATTTTTCCCAATTTTCTAATCTTTGTTCATAGCTCTGTTTTACGAATGGAAGTGCCACTTTTCCAAGTAATAATCGTAAAGGAGGATTTTCGTTTTCGACTAGTTTTACAATTATAGGAGCTGTTGCTTCAACTTTTCCGAATATATTTTCTGCAGCTGCCATAGCTTTTTTAATTTCATCATAAACAGGTAAACTTTCGCTGTTAATTCCAGTGTGCCAGATATTTGACGCGTATCCGTTTGGTTCTAGTATCGTTACTTTGATTCCGAATTGTTTTACTTCCGAAGCTAAAGTTTCACTTAAACCTTCAATAGCAAATTTTGAAGCGCTGTAAAGTCCCATTGTGGCTGGTAAAGTTGCCAATCCTAAAATAGAAGAAACTTGAATAATATGCCCGCTTTTTTGCTCTCTCATAATAGGTAAAACGGCTTGTGTTAACCACAAAGTTCCAAAAAAGTTAGTTTCAAATTGTTCTCTTGCTTCCTGTTCACTAGCTTCTTCAACCGCGCCGGTAAGTGCGTAGCCTGCGTTGTTTATTAAAACGTCAATTGTTCCAAAATGCTGTTTTACTTTTTGTATTACTTGAAGAGATTCCTCTCTATTATTTACATCCAATTGTAAAGGTAGAATCGTATTCCCGTATTTTTCTTTTAAATCGTTTAAAGTATCTAGATTTCTAGCAGTTGCTGCTACATTGTATCCTTTAGCTAAAAAAGCTTCTGTCCAAGTTCTTCCAAATCCTTTTGAAGCTCCTGTAATTAAAATTGTTTTTGACATGGTAATTGTTTTTATAATTAATTAATTGAAAAATGTGACTGATCGGTCATTTTTATGGTAAAAAAATTATATCGAGTTTTCAGATATAATTTTTTTAAGTGTTTCTTCTATTGTTTTCATATTATCATTATTGCCAGACATGCGCGACATTAAATGACCGCCTTCAAGCATGGCAAAAAGCACAGTGGCAAATTCTGATCCTTTCCATTTCGGATTAAATTCTCCATCAGCAATTCCTTTTTCTATAATAGCAGATAAAAGCTGTTGTCCTCGTTTAATGCCTGTGTTCACTTTTTCTTTTACAATCGGATTAGTATCGTCAGCTTCCGTTCCAAAATTTAATAACGGGCAGCCGCCGCTAACAGGTGGATTAAGTGGATTGCTGAAAAAATCGATATAAGCAAAAAGCTGTTCTTTAGCACTTTTTCCCTGATTTAATTGCGCCTGAAGTTTAGTGCTTAATATTTTCATATTGTGGTCTACGGCAGCGCAGGCCAAAACATCTTTATTTTCAAAATGAACATACATACTTCCTTTAGACAATTTCGTAGCCTCCATGATATCGCTCATAGAAGTAGCTGCAATTCCTTTTGTATTAAAAATAGGAGCGGCTTTTTCTATAATAAATTGTTTGGTTTCTTCACCTTTTGTCATGATAGGTTGTATTTAATGATGCAAATATATGACCGATTGGTCATATATGCAAGTGTTTATGAGATTAATTTTTTAATTATTTGGTTTTAAGGTTTTTATTGAGAGTTGTTTTTAAGTAAAAATTGCTTAAATCACTGGACTTAACGCAGTTTTTTATCAATTTAATTCGCTCGATCTCTTTCGCCTTCATTTCCAAAACCACGATCTAATTTATTAGATTCATTGTTTGTACATTATTTCAAAAGATAAATAAAAGTTATTGATGGAAATCTGATTTTAACAAAAAGTGGCAATATTCATTAGACTTCCAAAAATAAGAAGGTCTGCTCTCGACACGCCGCGCAAGCCATTAAAATATTTTCATTTATAGCTACGCAAGCTTCAACCATTGCAGTATCTGGTAGATAATCCAAATCACGAATATATGTCGACATTCCTATGAGCAGAACCTTCTTCTTTAATTTTAAATTTAATCCAAGTTTATTTGAAATGCTTTTAGCTTATAATTTGAATAGGGTAAATGTATTATCATCATTTTTTTCAAAACATGATTCTAATCATACTGTTAGATATTTATTTTTTTATTTTTTGCGTAACTTTTATGGATTATCTAAAAAAATAAAGCTGCAACTTTTTTAGAGTTGCAGCTTATTTTAAAAATGGTTAACGCTTTTTTATTTAACTAGAGAAATGTAAACCTTTGTTTTTAAAACTATTATATAATTCTTGTCTCGCCAGACTTATTGTTTCTTCGGTTCTGTAAATACTACACCAAAATTTGATCAGAAGTTTATATTTTCCGTCAGAAATAGCGCTGTAATAAATCTGAGATGGTTTTGCATTATTTACCATTGGCAAGTTGGCAAGTGTTTCGTTTACAACTAAATTGATTTCTTCTGGAACGGTTTCACCAACGATTTCAAAAGTAACTTCAACTAGTTTGAAATTATCAGTATAGGTCCAATTGGTAATGTTTTGAGATAATAAATTACCATTCGGAATAATGATTTCAGCACCGTTTGGCGCATTAATTTTAGTAGTTCTAAGTCCCATAGATTTTACACGGCCAGATTCTGAACTAATTTCGACAACATCACCAATTTGAATAGGTTTATCAAAAATCAAAATGATTCCTGATACAAAGTTGCTGACGATATTTTGAAGACCAAGTCCGACACCGACACCTAAAGCTCCTAATAAAATACTCAATTTGTCTAAAGGCATTCCTGACGCCGCAACCGCAAGCAGATATCCGCTTATTAAAACTACTAATCGGGTAATTAATAATTTTGAATGCTGCCTTTTGTTGACGTTTTCTTCGTTTTCATCATCAATTTCACCAAAGAAATACGCCACATACTTTTGCAATAAATGCGCAACCCAAATAATAATAAAGAAAAGAACAATGTTACCAAGTGTAAATGTGATGCTTCCGATAGTATTTGGATGATTTAATATTTTTTGAAAAGCAGCACGAAGTGATTCCCAAATATTAAGATTTGAAGCAATTACCACAAGCCACATATAGCTGATTACGATAATAAAAGGTTTTTTTAAGGTATCTGATAAATTTTCGAAATCAAACATTTTTTCGATGCCTCTTTTTACTCGCGTAGTATAAATCTGCAAAAGGATAATCTCTAAAATAATTTTTAATAAAACGCTTAAAGCGACAATCTGCGTAAGCGAAATAAATGCTGTAAGGCTTAACATATTGGAAAGAGAAACTCTTCCGAACAAATTAAAAAGAATTGATAAACCATTTAATCCGATAAAAATGATGCTTGCCCATTTAAAAAAACCTTTAATGTAAAGTTCTTCTTTTAGGGTTTTAATTTGCACCAAACCATATCGAATTCCTAAAATATTAATTGCAACAAAAGCAAAACGCTGTAATAACCCTATTGTAATAAATAAGTCTAAGAAACAAAGGGCAAAAAACAATCCGAGTAAGAAAAGCCAATTGCGCATAGCAACTTTAGACCATTGATTTTTAAAGAGTACAGTTAAAACTCCAAGTAAAAGAAGCTGCATTAATTCTAAAAATAATGCTGGTGCATATAAATTGGTAACAACAGCAATGTTTAGTGCAATTACTAAAACAGGCAGTAACACACCACGATTTAAATATTTGAAATTTAAAAGAGAAAGACTTTCGCTGTATCCATTTGCATTTAGATATTTTACGTTTCTGGAAATGTACCAAAACAAAAGGCCCATGAAAAAACATAAAGTGATCAATCCGCCGGCTTTGTAACCTAGATAATAGGCAGCAACATTTTCTTCAATTATAATTTTATTTTTAATGTTGTGTGTCACCTTTTTATTGGTAGCCGAATCTGTTATCTGCCATAAAGTTGGATATTCTTTCTTAAAAATGCTGATTCCAGATTTTTCAAGTTTACTTTCAACTGTAATTAAAGCGCTAGAAACAGCAATTTTTCGCTGTACAGTCAATCGCTTCTTATTGTTTAAAATGGTTTGGTTTTTAGTCATAAGACTATCAGTACCAATATATCTCTTTCTAAGATCGGCAAATTCTTTCTTGAACTGCTTGCGGCGAATGGTGTCTTTAAGTAAAGTGATTAAAGTTTTGTCTTTACGAAGATCAATTACGCGGGTTTTAATTTTTTCAAGATTGAGATTTCGAGCGTTTATAGCTTTATTTTGTTCTTCTAATTCTTGCTGGATTTCCTGCAATACAATGCGGTACATCTGCTGGTTGCGCACATTAGGATTGGCGCCTTTTAAACTGGCTAAAATAAGGTTCAGTTTACTTTCTGTACGTTTCATTTCGCCAAAAAGATGATGAGTATCACCTTCAAAATCAATGTCATTGTAAGCAGATTCTAATACTTCTCCTGCTTTTTCGATCGCCATTAGGTAATCGCTGTCTGTTGCTGTGGTGTCGTTAAATAATCTGCCGGAACTTTCTTTTTTGACAGGTTTTTGTTCTTGCGAAAAACTTTGCAGAGAACAGAAAAGAAATAAAAACAGAGCGAAAAAATAAAATGTTCTTTTTTGAAAAATCATAATGTAAATGGCTTATTTAGGGAGATCAAATTTAATTTTTTTTGCAAAACTTTTCGTGAAGAAAAAATTAAATTAGACATTTCAGCACATTTTATCGTCAGATTACGATTATATCTCTCTCAAAGTGATTTCGCGCTTAATTTCTTTTAATGAATTTGAGTTGTCAATTATAATTGAAATCATCGAAAAGGGAATTACAATTAAAGCGCTAAATTCCTTTTTTAGAAATAAAAACACGATAATTAAAAGTAAAAGTATAGAAGCGCCCAGTAGAATATATATCATAAATTGTATTGTTTTCTGTCTTTTTAATAGTTGCTCGGTCGTCATTTCGCTAGGTTTCTTTGTTTTCATTTTATATTTTTACATTAAGTTTTATACAAAATTTAATTAAAAAACATTCCGAAACAATAGGTCAGATTTTCTTGACTACCCAATAGATTATGGAAGAAACAGAAACTTGTCCAGCACAAAGACTTTTAAAAATGTTATCTGGAAAATGGAAAGCAGAAATTTTTCGTTTAGCAGTAGAATCACCTCTACGATTTAATACTTTGCTGCGACAAATTCAGGGTTCCAACAAACAATCTTTGTCTACCGCTTTGAAAGAATTGGAAGAAGAAGGACTTTTAGAAAAAACGACAATTAAATTAAAGCCTTTGCATATTGAATATTATCTGACAGCGAAAGGAAAAGCTTTGATCCCAGTTTTTGAACAATTGGAAGGATTATCTTAACTGAAATGGAAAAGATTTGCTGTTGTTAATAAAACAAACCTAGTAAATTTAGTTTTGATTATTTTTTAAATTGTACTTTAAATAAAACGCTATAAATTGCTTATTATCAATTTTATAACATAATATAATAATGTTTTTTTATTCTTTACTAATCTGAATTACCTCATTTCCAGCAATAGCATAAACAATATCTTCAACATTAGGTTTCAGAAAATACTTTCCAGTAAACTCACCAAAAGCAGGTAAAATCATTTGATTTGGTTTATGAAAAAAGCAGGGAAGTCTAAGACTTTGTAAACCTAAACCACGCAAGAGAATTCCAGGATGAATGTGCCCAGAGAAATTAAATGAATTCTCTTTTTCAGTTGGGTGATGTGTAAAAAAGAAGTGATCAATTTCTAACATTTCAACTACAATTACGCCAATTTTTCTATAATGAGTTTCATCGATAATATCGTGATTTCCTGTAATTAAATAAGTTTCATGATTATTATCTAGAACCCAGTTTTCAAACAAATCCCATTCTGCATTTTTGGTGCTGTGGAATAAATCTCCTAAAAAGATAATTTTATCTGGATTAAAATAATCTAAAACTTCTGTAATTTTTCTGAAATTCTCTGAAATGGCATTTTGCGGAATGGCGATTCCATGTTTTCTAAAATGCGTCACTTTTCCTAAATGAACATCAGAAATAATTATTGTATTTTTTTCTTCCCAAAAAACAGCTCCATTGCAATGCAATATAAATGTTTCGTTATTGATCTTAATTTTCATAAAGTATTATTTCATGTAAGAAGCGGTCATTTTCTGAATTCTTTCTGCTAATGTTTCGCTTGAAAGTTTTTCTCTTAAACGGTCAGTAATTATAGGAAAACTAAATGGAGTAGGTTTAAGACATTGTTTCCAAACGATTTTTTGATTGGCAATTCGTTCCAAAGCCAAAATCAAACGTCCTTCCTCCAGCTGATGTTCGAAGGTCTCACGATACGCTTGATGCAGCAATAAGTTATCAGGCTCAAAATCCCTGAATACTTCAAACAGCAATTGAGAACCGCTTTGTAGATGTTTGGTTTTGACCATTTTTCCAGGAAAACCTGTAAAAACCAATCCTGCAATTACGGCAATATCTCGAAATTTTCTTCTTGCCATTTCCGTCGAATTTAAACTTTTCTGCAAATCATGATGTACATATTCTGTTGATAATAGATTGTTATCCAATACCGCTTCAATATCAATTTCCTGATCAGAAAGCAATTCAAATCCGTAATCATTATAAGCCAAAGAAAAACTGATCGATTGCAGTAAACTAATTCTGTAGGCCAATAAACTTGCCAGCGCTTCGTGTACAAAACGTCCTTCAAACGGATAAAATATCGCATGATAACCTTCTCGGCTTTTAAAAGTTTCTATCAAAAATTCATTGTTATCAGGAACAATCGATTCTTTTCGCTGTCTATTAAACAATGGCTGGAGCGCTTTTAATTCGGGTGAAAGATTATCGGTATTGGCTCGATATAGTTCCTGACGAAGCAATTCACTCATTTGTGCAGATAACGCCATGCGTCCTCCCATCCAGCTGGCAATTTTCGATTCTTTTTTTGGACTGGCTTTTTTGACCAAAACCTGCATATTTCGAATTCGGAATAATTCCAGTTTTTTTCCTGCAAAAATAAAAGTATCACCAGGTTTCAATTTCGAAATAAACCATTCTTCAATAGTTCCAATATAACCGCCGCTCATATATTTTACGTTCAAAACAGCATCGCCTACAATTGTTCCAATCTGCATTCTATGATGCATTGCAATCATTCGGTTATTAATCTTATATCGACCGTCTTCTTCAATTTCTACCTTTTTGAATTCGTCGTAAGCGTGCAGACTCTGACTTCCGTTGGTAATGAAATTCAAGATCCAGTTCCAGTTTTCTTTTGTAATGGTTTGGTAGCTGAATGTTCCTCGTACTTCTTTAAAAATTTCATCTGGAAAGAAACCGTCAGAAACCGCTAAAGTATTGAGATACTGAACCAAAACATCCCAACTGTTTAAATACGGAACACGATCTTCGATTACGCTGTTTTCTACTGCTTTTTTCAAAGCAGAAGCTTCTATAAGTTCAATAGCATGCGTGGCAAGAAAGTAAATAACACTTTCTTTTCCAGGCTGATGACCGCTTCGCCCTGCTCTCTGCATAAATCGTGCAACACCTTTTGGGCCGCCCACCTGAATAATAGATTCGACTGGAGCAAAATCAACTCCCAAATCTAAACTAGAAGTACAAACTACGACTTTTAATTCTTCATTTCGAATAGCATTTTCAACCCATTGTCTGGTTTCTCGATCAATACTTCCGTGATGCATCGCCATTTCACCTGCAAATTCAGGATATTTTTCTAATAATCGCTGATACCAAATTTCGCATGCCGAACGAACATTGGTAAAAATAAGTGTTGTTTTACTAGCTTTTACAATTTTTGTCGCTTCATCAATTAAATGTAAGCCCATATGTCCGCGCCAAGGATAAGTATCCATTTTCTCTGGAATAATCGAGACAACTTTTATTTTTTTATTAATGACAGCTTTAATTAAAACAGAATTATGATAAGCCTCAGAATCGACACCGAGCAAAACTTCCTGAGCCTGTTGCAGGTTGCCAATTGTTGCTGAAATTCCCCAAATTCGAATGTTTTTAGCGATTGTTTTGAGTCTCGATAAACCTAATTCTACTTGAACGCCACGCTTTGTTCCCAGCAATTCATGCCATTCATCAATTACAATTGAACTGCAATTTTTAAAAGTAGATTCGTATCCTTTTGAGGCTAAAAGCAATTGCAGGCTTTCTGGAGTTGTAATTAATAAATCTGGCATTCTTCCTTTTTGCTTGGCTCTTTCCGCTGCGGAAGTGTCTCCAGAACGGATTCCAACCGTCATTTTAATATCTAAATCATTTATAACTCTTTCTGCAGCTTGTTTGATTTCGACTGATAAAGAGCGCAAGGGCGTAATCCAAATAGCTTTTAAACCAGGAGTTTGTTTCGTTTTATAGTTTGGATTTTCTTTAATATAATTTAAAATAATTGGAAGCCAGAGTGCATACGTTTTTCCGCTTCCGGTTGGAGCGTTTAGCAATCCATTTTTTCCCTGCAGGAAAGCAGTCCATGTCTGAGTTTGAAATGGAAAAGGTTTCCAGCCTTGATTTTCAAACCAATTGCTGGCAATCGTAAATAACTGCTCTCTATTCATTTATGAAATCATATTTTTTAAATCTTCGATCGAATTGGCATCTTCTATTTTTTTATCCTGACGCCATCTTAAAATTCTGGGAAAACGGGTTGCAACACCGCTTTTATGTCTTTTAGAAAGTGCAATTCCTTCAAAACCAATTTCAAATACTAATTTTGGTGTCACACTTCTTACAGGCCCGAATCTTTCTAAAGTGTTTTTTTTGATAAAATCGTCTACCATTCTAAATTCGGCGTCAGTTAAGCCAGAATACGCTTTCGCGAAAGTGACGAGTTCACGTTCATTATTTTCATTTTCATGCCATAAGGCAAAAGTATAATCGGTAAACAAATTAGATCTTCGTCCGTGGCCTCGCATGGCGTAGGTGAGAACCGCATCTATTGTTAAAGGTTCAATTTTCCATTTCCACCAATCGCCTTTTTTTCGTCCAACTAAATAAGGAGAATCTTTTCGCTTCAACATTAAACCTTCGCTTCGCATTTCGCGCGATTTTAGTCTTTCAGCTGTTATTTCTTCCCAAGTTGAAAAATTAAGTCTTTCTGATAATTGAAGCGGAATATCTTTTCCGATTAAAGTCGTAAATAATTCTTCTAATAATGTACGGCGTTCTTCATAAGGCAGATTTCGAATATCATTTCCCTGCCATTCCAGTAAATCATAAGCTTTTATAATAACTGGAGTGTTTTTTAAAACAGAAGCTGATACATTTTTTCGTCCAATTCTCGTCTGCAGATCATTAAAAGTACCAATTTGATTATCTATGAAAGGAAGAATCTCGCCATCAATTACAGTTCCATTTGGAATATTTAAGATGAACGAATTGAACTCAGGATATTTATCGGTTACTAATTCTTCGCCTCGGCTCCAGACGTAAATTTCATTATCTCTAATAATAGTTTGAGATCGAATTCCGTCCCATTTATGTTCGGCGCTCCAATCTTCTGGATTTCCAAGATTCGAAAGTTCTCCTTCAACTGGATAAGCTAAATAGAACGGATATGGTTTTGATAAATAATCGCTGCTTCTTTCGTCTAAAATTAATTCTTGAAAAGTAATCGTGTTCGGATTCCAATCTCCCATTAATTTGTATGCAAGAGTATCTTCGTCAATATTTTCAGATTTAGAAAGTGCTCGAGTCATTAATTTCTGACTTAAACCAATTCTAAAACTACCTGTAATTAACTTTGTGAAAACGAATCTTTCGTAATAATTTAAATTAAGCCAGTTGGTCTGGAGATATTCTTTTTTTTCAATATCGGTTTTCTTTTTTAAAGCGATAATTTCTTGTAGAAATTCCGTCAGACTTTTATCAGAATGTTCTTTAGTAGTTGGAATAACCAATGCAATAGTTTCGGCTAAATCACCAACAATATGATAACTTTCTTCAAACAACCAAAGCGGAATATTCGCCAGTTCGTTTGCCCACAATCGTAATAAAGTTGTATTAACAGGTCGGGGAGGGCGACGGTGCGAAAGAATAGCTATTGTCCAGACTTTGTCTTCATCGCTGGCTTTTTGAAAGTAATTCGTTAAAGCATCAACTTTTACCGATGTTTTATTAGAACTATCCAGGGTTTTTATAAGCTCGGCAAAGTTTTTCATAGTTTTTTAATTGATGGTTGATGGTTGATGGTTAATGGTTGATGGTTAATAGTTAATGGTTTATTGTTTATTGCTGTTTAGTTAATCCTCTGTATTGGTGATTGATGTTTAGGGTGTGATTTTGAATAAATTGACAACTCACAACTCCCAACTCACAATTCACAACTCACAATTCACAACTCACAATTCAAAACTCACAATTCAAAACTCCTTTCAGTTTTCTTCAGAGTCATTCGTTTCTCCTTCGTATTGTGTGTGGGCGGTTCTGGCGTCGTAACCCAATTCTCTTAAATATTTTGAGAATATATCCGAATATCCATGTGTGCAGATTACCTTTTCTGCGCCTGTCGCTTGAATGCTTTCTAATAATCCTGTCCAGTCGCAATGATCGCTTAGAACAAATCCGCGGTCAACGGCTCGTCTGCGTCTGGCTCCTCTAAAAGCCATCCAGCCGCTTGCTGAACCTGTTACAAAAGGCGTCATCCTTCTAATCCAAGTACTTCCATGCGCGCTTGGAGGTGCGATAACGATACTTCCCAGCAAATCTTCTTTTTTAGTTTCAGGCGTTACTCGAATTGTTGCAGGTAAATCAATTAACGGACGAACAACTTCGGTCATATTTTCGATTGCACCATGAGTGTAAATTCTTCCAATATTTGGATCCAAATTTTTTAATAAACGTTGTGCTTTTCCTAACGAATAACCAAATAGAACAGAGGTTTTTCCTTCAGCGCGATTTTCTGCCCACCAATTATTAATATCGGTCATTACATCTGTCTGCGGTTCCCATTTAAAAGCGGGAAGTCCAAATGTACATTCCGTTATAAATGAATGGCATTTTACGACTTCATAAGGGACAGAAATTCCATCGTCTTCTGTTTTGTAATCTCCTGTAAATACCCAAATCTCACCTTTGTATTCTACTCTTATTTGAGCAGAACCAATTATGTGGCCAGCAGGATGAAAAGAGAATTTTACGCCGTTTATCGTAAAAGTTTCGTTCCACTTTTTCCCTGTTACATTAATATCGCCAAGACGATGTTTAATGATAGGCACATTGGTGTAATGAGTAATATAATTTTGATGTCCCCACCTTGAATGATCTGAGTGACCGTGTGTGATAATAGCATTTTTAACGGGGCGCCAAGGGTCAAGATAAACATCTGCCTGCTGACAGTAAATGCCTTTATCGTTAAATTGTAATAATGGTGAATTCATCTTTATAATTTAAATAATTAGATAATGTGAGAATTAGACAATTACAATTTATGTACTTGCAGCAATAATAAGATAAGCAATGAGAGAAATACTCAAAACAAAAAGCATCATTGTTATAAACGTCAGCATTGCAGTTGAATATTGGTATTTGCCCTGTTTCAATAATTTGACAGTTTTAGTGTAGCGCAAATAAGATAGAAGAATCGTTAAAGCGCCTGCAATCAATAATCCAATTCCTAAATAGATAGTAAAATTACTATTTGGAGGGACAGTTTCTGCTAAATATTTAGCGGGAAGCTGTCTTAAAAACAGAGAAAATTTTACTGCTACAAAACCAAAAACCATTATTCCAATTCCAGTACGAAGCCACGCTAACAAAGTTCTTTCGTTAGACAAATATTCATTCATTATTTCTTGATCATTTTTTGGCGACATAATTTACTAAAGGTTTTTTAATTTTCAAGATTTTTATAAGGAGGATTAGAGTATTTTTCGTCTTCATGATCCAAATTATAACTATCATACGGATTTGATTGATCATAAGTTGAAAATGAAGTATTATCTTCAGCTAGATTTAATCCGCTTTCTATAATTTCATAACTATCTTCAGAAAACTGATCACATTTATTTCTATAAGTAGTATCAGGATTTTGGCCAGTTGTGAATTCTTCATCCATTGCCTCATTTTCATGAGCTGTATCAATATGATCTGGTCTACTGCATATGAAGTGATTTTTTGCAGCAATGCTGTTGTCGGCATTTGTTTTCATAGCTGTTATTTTAAATTAATAAACATTCAACTTTTGCATATATACAAATTTGAAAATTAGTTATTTAAAAAAATTATAGGATTTAATTTTAATCTTACATGATTGTTTGCTTTTTATTTTATAAGATTCGAATTTAATTCTATAAAAAAATCAATCGCCTATTTTGCAACTTTGTATATCAATAATTTAAAAAATTATATTATCATGGAAACTTCAAGAAAAGATTCGAAATCTGGAATGAAAGATTCTGGAAAAACTCAAAAATCATCAACTGGTTCTAGAGGAAAAAGCACTACAACAAAATCAACAGATTCAAAAGGTAGAGGTAGTCATTAATTTTTAGTTTGAAATAAACTAAATAATAAAAGCGTGCTGTTTAAATATAGACAGCACGCTTTTACGTTTTTTTAAATGTTTCTTTTATTTGAGAATTTCTTCAATAGTTTTTATAAAGGTTTCTACAGGCTGTGCTCCAGAAACTGCGTATTTGCGGTCGAAAACAAAAAACGGAACTCCTTGAACTCCAATTTCACCAGCTTCTTTAATATCTGCTTGTACTTCTTTTATAAATAAATTATCGCTTTCAAGTACTTCTCTAATTTCATTTTCTTCCAAACCCGCTTCAATTCCTAATTGAATTAAAGTAGGACCGTTGTTTAAATCTTTTCCATCAGTGAAATAAGCTTTGAAGAAAATTTCTTCCATACGATCGCCAATATTTTTAGTTTTAGCCAATTGAATGATTCGGTGGGCGTTTAATGAATTTGATATAACGGCTTTGTCAAAATTATATTCTAAACCAACACTTTTAGCGCGTTCAACGACTCCTTTGTGCATTTCTTTAGATTGTTCGATTGACATGCCTTTTCTCTCAGCTAAAAACGTGTAAACGTCCATATTTGGCTGAGAAGTAATAGTTGGATCCAATTGAAAGCTTTTCCATTCAATTTCAAAATCATTATTTGGGAACACAGCAAGCGCTGTTTCCAACTGTCTTTTTCCGATATAACAAAACGGACACATGATGTCCGACCAAATTTCTATTTTCATTTTACAAAGTTACAGAAAATTTTGTTTCAGGTTTTCAAGTTTCACGTTTCTGGTTTAAAGTTTAACTGCAAAGGTCGCAGAGGTTTTTCGCAAAGGTCGCAAAGTTATCATAGAGCTTTGCGAACTTTTTGCGTTTGTAGACATATAAAGCTTAGAAAAAAAACTTAGCGAACTTTGCGGTTAAAAAACATACAGCATATGTACAAACCTGAAACATGAAACCTGAAACAAAACCAACCAAACCTTAAAATAAAAAACCGCAACTCTTTATAGGAATTGCGGTTTCTAGGTATAAAAAATGGTTGGTTAATAGCGATATCTTTTTTTTTACAATGATAGATCTTTAATCTGAAACTAAAAAATATCCCTGTAACAGAAAGAAACTTTAATGTTAACTATTTAACATTACAGGCATTACAAGCATAGTAACTGTTTCTCCCTCTTCTAAACCATCTACAGGCGTTAAAATACCTGCTCTATTTGGTAATGACATTTCAAGCATAATCATGTCAGATTGCAGGTTTGTCAGCATCTCAGTTAAGAAACGAGAGTTGAAACCAATTTGTAAATCATCTCCTTGATAATCACAAGTTAATCTTTCTTCTGCTTTGTTTGAGTAATCAATATCTTCTGCCGAAACATTCAATTCAGCTCCAGCAATTTTTAAACGAATTTGGTGTGTAGTTTTATTAGAGAAAATCGCAACACGCTTAACTGAACTTAAGAATAAAGAACGGTCAATCATTAATTTGTTTGGATTTTCTTTTGGAATAACTGCTTCGTAATTAGGATATTTTCCGTCGATTAGACGACACATTAAGATATAATTGTCAAATGAGAAAGTCGCATTTGAATCGTTGTATTCAATTTTTACTTCAGCATCAGAAGTTCCTAAAATACTTTTTAAGATATTCAAAGGTTTCTTCGGCATAATAAAATCTGCTACTTGAGAGGCTTTTACATCTGTACGAGCATATTTTACTAATTTGTGCGCATCAGTTGCTACGAAAATTAATCCTTCAGGTGAAAACTGGAAGAAAACTCCAGACATTACCGGACGTAAATCGTCGTTTCCAGCAGCAAAAATAGTTTTACTTACCGCAGTTGCCAAAACTTCTGCAGGAACAAGTGTTACAGACGGATCTTCTAAACTTACCGCTTTAGGAAATTCTTCTCCAGCCGCATAAGCCAATGCATATTTACCAGAATTTGAACTTATTTCTACTGTATTGTTATCCTCAACAGTAAAAGTTAATGGCTGTTCTGGGAAAGTTTTTAAAATTTCAAGCAAAAGTTTAGCTGGTACAGCTACGCTTCCTTTACTTGTAGAATCGATCGATAATGTAGCCGACATTGTCGTTTCAAGATCTGAAGCCGAAACTGTTAACTCACTATTGTTTAGTTCAAATAAAAAGTTGTCTAAAATTGGCAACGTGTTGTTGCTATTGATTACACTACCTAAAACTTGTAATTGTTTTAATAAGTACGAACTCGATACTATAAATTTCATCTGTTTTATTTTATTTTTTGATGGATCTTTTAGCAAATAAAGGGCTAAATATACGGATTACAAATATATCTTAAACAATCCAAAGTATTACATTTTTTTATTAACATCTAGTTACTGTACCTTCTTTTTCTGATAAAGGTAAAGGCAAGTCCAAAAACTAATAAAATTAGAATTGGAACTCCGATAGTTATGAATTGGGTCCTAGTGTAGCTTTCGTAAACTTTTTCTTTATCTAATAAAGGCAGCTCCACATCTTTACTTCTAATGTTAATAAGTCCAGTATCATCCAGCAGATAATTGATGCAATTCATGATAAAGTCTTTATTGTCGTAAAGATTTCCAGTTCTTTGATCGTAACCTAATTCTACAGGCATTCTGTTTTTGTCTAATTGATTTCTTGCCAAGTCTCCGTCAGCAATAACAATCATTTTATTTGGTTTTCCTTTTGCGGTAAAAGAATTGTCTTTAAATGGCAATACTCTATTTTCAAAAGCAGAATGAAAAGATCCTTCTAATAATACGGCAAGAGGTAAGTTTCCTTTATTCAAATACTCTTCTGGAGTAGATTTTTCGGTTACCATATTCAGATTAATTTCTGCGGGCGAACCGATGGTTTTAGAATATTGAGAAGACTGCAGTAAAACAGTTTTTTTAATTCCATTTTTTAAAGTGTCAATCGGACTTGCAAAATCGAATTTAATACCGCCAAGATTTTTAACGATCGGGTGCTGGCTTGCTGGGTAAACCTGAGGAGCAAATTTCCAGACAAAATCCTGATATTGAGTTGCGCTTCCTTGTTCTCCGGTTGCCAGTTTTATTGGACTTCCTTGTTCATCTTTTATCAAATCAGGATTAATTCTGAACCCGTATTTAAAGAACATATCGTTCAAATTTAAATCTCTCGGATATGCTAAAGTGGCGCCCATATCATTATACAAACTATCCATATCGGCAGCAACTTGGTCAATTAACCAAATTGTTTTTCCTCCGTTCATTATAAACTGATCCAGAACTTCTTTTTCTTCGTCAGTGAATTTTTCTGTTGGTTTTGAGATAATGGCTAAATCGTATTTTTTTAGCGCATTTAAAGTTCCATTTGGATCTTTTGCAACAGAATCTAATGTAAATGGTCCGATGAAATAACTTTCTCTAATCTGCAGCAGCATTTTAGCGATATGAATTTCTTTCAATTCACCGTTACCTCTTATAATTGCAACTTTTTTCTGTTTGTTTTTAGTAATTTTATTGATGGCATCTGCGATAGAATATTCTAAATGCTGAATCGATCCCATTACTTTTTGTGTAGTCGAAGCACCCATTATATTTTTTAGTAATGGAATATTAACTTCTTTTCCGTTATAAACCGCAATTGCCCAAGGAAAAACCATTGCTTGAGATTGTTTTCCTTTATCGTCAACAGTTATGTTTACTGGCGTTAATCCTTTTTTGAAAAGCGATTTCGTAAGTTCGTCACTTTCTTCTTCATTTTCTAAAGGATCAACAAATTCGAAAACAATATTTTTATTGTACGCTTGAAATTCTTCTAATAATTGTTTGGTTTCCTGCTGCAAACGTTTAAAATCTGCTGGAAGATCGCCAGCCATATAAATTTTTATAGAAAGCGGATTCTCAACTTGTTTTACAATTCCTAATGAAGTAGGAGACAGTGTATAACGTTTGTCTTTCGTTAAATCAAAACGCTGGAAAAATAGGGTACCAAGTACATTTAAAACAACTAAAATGAATATAGTAATGCCTAATGTTTTTAAATTTTGCTTTGTAGATGCTTTCATTACGCTTTATAAGATTTTAATTGGTAAACAGTAAAAGATAGAAAAGCGATTGTAATGCTTAAAAAATAAATAACATCGCGTGTATCAATTACACCACGACTCATGCTTTTAAAGTGATTCTGCATTCCTAAAACTGAAATAAAATTGTTTGAACCAGGAATTAAAGAACTTAAACCTTCAAAACCAAAATACAAGAAAAAGCATAAGAAAACAGCAATAATAAAAGCGACAATCTGATTTTCTGAAAGGGTAGAAGTGAAGATCCCGATTGCTGAATAAGAAGCGATTAAAAATAACAATCCGAAATACGAACCAATTGTGCTTCCCATATCAATGTTACCTTCTGGCAAACCTAAATATGAAATTACTTTTACATAAATAAGTGTCGGAACAATTGCCAAAATAATCAAAAGAAAAGAGCCGAAAAATTTTCCGTTTACAATTTCCCAGATTGATAAAGGTTTTGTCAGTAACAATTCTAAAGTTCCTTGTTTCTTTTCGTCAGAGAAACTTCTCATAGTTACGGCTGGAATTAAGAAAATTAGAATCCAAGGCGCTAAAGTGAAAAACGGAGTTAAATCGGCATAACCTGTATTTAGAATATTGTAATCTCCTTCAAAAACCCATAAAAATAGTCCGTTGCTGATTAAAAAAATCGCAATAACCAAATAGCCGATAGGAGAGCCAAAAAAAGATTTTATTTCTCTTAAAATGATTGATTTCATTCGTGTTTTGTTTTTATTGTTTCATGTTTAAGGTTTCAAGTTGCCTGCTTAACGTGAAACTTGAAACTTTAAACTATTTTAAACTAACCAATTTATCCACGCTCCAAGCTTCTGGCTTTGCATTGAATAAATTTTTTTGTAAAATCCCAAACCATATTAAAAAGCTCAGAATTCCTATAATTTTCCAAATCAGCTTCGGTTTCCCAATAACTGTAAGTGAAAAAGATGCATTTATCATTTTTATCCTGATACAGTTCTAAAAAACGATTTCCCTCAGCATTTCTTATTTTTTCTTTCACGGATTCAAAATTCTCGAGAAAATCAGGAATTTTTTCTTCATGAAAACTCATTTTTACTATTCTGACAAACATGTTGTTATTTTAAATTTGATAGTTCAAATTTTAGATTTTTTTAAATTGTATAAAGTCTTACAGGTGCGCAAAAGTACCAAATTTGATGGTTGTTTTTATAAAAAAATAAAATTCCAATAGAGAAATTTCAAATTCCAAACTTTAGAGTTTCCTTAATCTAAAATTTATCCCGTCCCGAGGTTTCGGGATCGGGACTAAAATCTAAAATTATTTACGAAAACTTAATCGTAATCACATCACGATAATTCAATCCTAGCAAACTATTAGCAGAACCTACTTTAGAAGGATTGCTTCTAAATATTGCGATTTCAAGAAAACCAGCTTCATTAAAAATCGCCAGTTTCTCTCCTTCATACGTTTTAATCGGATATTTATCAGAAGTTGCAATAGCCGAATAATTAGGCAGAATCGTTTTGATATTTTTAGGTTTCATTACAATTTCATACTGGCGTCCGCGTGAAACTTCTAAGAATTGTTTCTTTGAAATATTAGTGACAACGTTTCCAAAATGATCAATATAAATTATATAACCTTTTAACGAGTTTCCGTCGTCGGCAACAATAGCTTGAAGTTCAGTCGCTTCTTTTATTGAAGTAATTTCTTTGCCAATTACATTCAATAAACCGCCTTTTGATAAATGAGAAGCCACTTGAATAAAGATATCCATATCAGTTGACTCTATCGGGAAACGGTCATGAATATTGATCGCAACAATTTTTTGCGGTACGATCTTCTGCGTAAGCATGCTCAGAATTCCATTATCGGCACAAATAAAATAGTGGTCATTCCACTGCATGGCGATATGCTGGTTCTCTTTATTGCGTTCAATATCGACGCCAATAAGGTGTACAGTTCCTTTCGGGAAGCTTAAATAAGAGGCGCCAATTACATAACTGGCTTCTGCAGTATTAAAGGGATCAATGTCATGAGAAATGTCAATTATTTGAACCTCTGGATTTTCAGAAAGTATTTTACCCTTCAGCGACCCCACAAAGTGATCTTTTAAGCCGTAGTCTGTAGTAAGGGTAATTATTGACATCATTTTGTTTATAACTATTGATAGTATTTAAATCTAATTTTCATTAAATTTGAGAAATGCAAAGCTAATAATAGTAAACACAAATTGAAAGAAAGAAAAGACAAATTGTGATTTTAAAAATTAACTTGCTGTTATAGAAGTCTCTGTGGGAATGCAGCTCCAAGTTTCTACAAAAATGGAAAACTGAAACTGCAGCTGGAAACTGAGACTAATAAAAAAGACCCGACAACCCCTAAATAAGAAAAAAGGAATTTTAATTTAAAACTACTTCATTTGAACGAAAGAATAATCGAGCTAGTAGATATTGCTCCAAAAGAATTTTGGGGCGCACAGGACAGCCATCTAGAAATTATTAAAAAGTATTACCCAAAGCTTAAAATCGTAGCGCGAGGGACAACTTTAAAAGCATTTGGCGAAAAAGAAGTTTTAGATGAATTTGAAAAAAGATTTCAAAGATTAATGCTTCATTTCACACGATACAATAATATTGATGATAATGTAATTGAACGTGTAATCATGAGTGATGGTCAAGAAGATAAAAGAGCTTACGATCATGACAAAATCTTAGTTCATGGTGTTGGCGGTAAGATTATCAAAGCGATGACGCCAAATCAGCAATTGCTGGTTGATACTATTAAGAAAAATGATATGGTCTTTGCTATTGGTCCTGCTGGAACTGGAAAAACGTATACCGGTGTCGCTATGGCGGTTAAAATGTTAAAAGATAAAGAAGTAAAAAGGATTATTTTGACTCGTCCTGCAGTGGAAGCCGGAGAAAATCTCGGATTTCTGCCTGGGGATATGAAAGAAAAACTCGATCCTTACATGCAGCCGCTTTACGATGCGCTGCGTGACATGCTTCCCAACGAAAAACTCGAAGATTACATTTTAAAAGGAATTATTCAGATTGCGCCTCTTGCGTTTATGCGCGGTCGAACGCTTGACAATGCCTTTGTAATCCTTGATGAAGCCCAGAACACCACTCACTCACAGATGAAAATGTTTTTGACCCGTATGGGTAAGAACGCCAAATTTATGATTACTGGCGATCCTGGACAGGTAGATTTACCACGAAGAACTATTTCTGGTCTGAAAGAAGCGATTTTGGTTCTGAAAGATATTGACGGAATCGGAATTATTTATCTGGATGATAAAGATATCGTTCGCCACAGATTGGTTAAAAAGGTAATTGATGCCTACAAACAAATAGAGAATCACGACTAATTTTTAATTTTAGTAAAATGTTAAATGTAAATCGTGAATTGTGTTTTAACATTTATTAATATTCGTTTTACACTTGTTTCTTTGGAAAAGTGTAAAACGAATATTTTTTTTAAAATTAATAAATGAAGACTATAAAAATCATTGGTAATAGAGTTTTTGCATTTAAAATTTCTTTATTTATGTAGGATTAGGAACGTTGTCTGTATGCTCCATTTATCCTAAAGATTTATTTTAAGGAAGTTGGTCATTGTTTGGATTAATAATAACTTTTCCTGTATCAATTGTAAGCTTTGGTTATAGATATGCTAACACTGATTTGCTTTATCCTGTTTTTTTAATTCAGTTAATTATGTTATTTCCAACATTTTTAATTTTAAGTCGATTTATTAAAAAGTGAAGATACAATGAAACAATTAGATGATTTCTACTTAAATCAAGAAGAACCTGTAAAAGGAATATTTTTGGCATTAAAAGAAATCATTTTGAAACAAGATGAAAATATAACGAATACTTTAAAATACGGAATGCCTTTTTTCTGTTATAAACGTAAAATGTTTTGCTATTTATGGATTCATAAAAAACTTAAAAAACCGTATATCGGAATTGTGGAAGGAAAACATTTTGACGAACCATTTCTGATTCAGGAAAAGCGTTCGAGAATGAAAATTATGATGTTTGATGTTAATGAAGATTTACCTTTAGAAGAAATTGAAATTGTAATTCAGAAAGCTGTAAACTTATATAAATTAGGAATTATAAAAGTTTAAAATATTTAAAACGCAATATTTAATCAAATAGTTAAATAAATAATAAACTTAGCCCATTTTTGGATTTCAAAGTTAGGAAACTTTGTCTAAACGAGCTTAAAGCCGTAAATTTGCATAACATCAATATTTGATAATTAATATGACAAAACTTAAAAATATAAAAGTTGTAGTAAGTGACCTTGATGGAACTTTACTCAACCCTCAACACAGAATTTCAGAATATACTAAATCAATTTTTCAAGAACTGCACAATCAAAATTACCTTATAGTTGTAGCAACTGGCCGTCATCATCTTGATGCAATGGCAATTATTGAAACACTTGAAGTTCCTGTATATTTAGTGAGTTCAAACGGAGCTAGAATTCATTCACCAAATAAAGAAGAGCTTTTTGCTTTTAACCTAGACAGTGATGTGGTTAAAGCCGCATTGAATGTTGAAATTGATCCTGCAATTACAGTAGTTTTATTTAAGGAAAATGTTTGGCAGACTAACAAATGGAACGAAAGACTTAATTCTTTTCAAGCCGAATTAAAATACCGTCCAGAATTAGTAGATTATAAAAATCTGGAAGATTTTGGCGCAATCAAAATTTTCTTTTCATGCGACGATCATGAAAAATTAGTAAAACTAAAGGACGATGTTTTAGCAAACTCTTCAGAACATTTGCATCATGCTTTTAGTTTACCAACCTGCTTAGAGTTTATGGATAAATCTATAGATAAAGCAGTTGCAATTGAACAAGTATTAGAAAAAGAAGGTTACACTTTAGATCAAGCAGTTTCTTTTGGCGACGGATTTAATGATGTGCAAATGTTATCTGCGTCTGGAAAAGGCTTAATTATGGGCAATGCACCAGCGGTTCTAAAAGAAACTTTACCAGATTTAGAAGTTATTAAAACCAATGCAGAAGATGGTGTAGCAAGATATATTGCATCTAAAATTTTAGATAAAGAATTAGCTTCAAGTTAATTTTGAATCATATTCAAACTAAAATCCTTAAATATTTTATTTAGGGATTTTTTTATTTCTGAATCTTAGAATTTCATGGTGTAACTCTCTGAAATAATTTTAAATTTGCATTCATAAAAAACAACACAACAAGATAATGAGCAATACAATCACAACTACAAATTTTAATTTCCCAAATCAGAAATCAGTTTACCGCGGAAAAGTTAGAGAAGTTTATAATATCAACGACGAACTTTTGGTAATGGTAGCAACCGACAGACTTTCTGCTTTTGATGTAGTTTTGCCTAAGGGAATTCCATATAAAGGACAAATCTTAAATCAGATTGCTACTAAATTTATGGAATTGACTCAAGATATTGTTCCTAATTGGTTAATTGCAACTCCAGATCCAAACGTTGCTGTTGGACATTTATGTGAGCCTTTTAAAGTAGAAATGGTAATTCGTGGTTACTTGTCTGGACATGCAGCTCGTGAATATGCAGCAGGAAGAAAACAAATCTGCGGTGTTGCTATGGCAGAAGGTTTAAAAGAAAACGATAAATTCCCAGAACCAATTATTACACCAACTACAAAAGCAGATAATGGTTCTCACGACGAAGATATTTCTCGTGAAGATATTTTGGCAAAAGGAATTGTTTCTGAAGAAGATTATTTGATTTTAGAAAAATATACTCGTGCTCTCTTTCAAAGAGGAACTGAAATTGCAGCTTCTCGCGGATTAATTTTAGTGGATACAAAATACGAGTTCGGAAAAACTAAAGATGGTGTTATTGTTTTAATTGATGAAATTCATACACCAGATTCTTCTCGTTATTTCTATGCTGACGGATATGCCGAAAGACAAGAAAAAGGGGAGGAGCAAAAACAACTTTCTAAAGAATTTGTTCGCCGCTGGTTGATCGAAAATGGTTTTCAAGGGCAGGAAGGACAGCAGATTCCAGATATGTCTGATGAATATATTGAATCTGTTTCTGAAAGATATATTGAATTATACGAGAATATCTTAGGAGAAAAATTCGTAAAAGCTGATATTGATAATATTGATCAGCGTATTAATAAAAACGTATTAGAATACCTATCTTCTAAATAATAATTTCTGGTTTAAACTAACTATTTAAACCGTAAAGTAAAAAGAGTGCCCTGCTATTTGTATATCTTACAGCAGGGCATTTTCTTTTGTGAAGATTGATTTGAAATAGCAAATTCAAATTAAAAATATAATGTTAATTATGCAAAAAGCGCATTTCAGTTTTTCTGATTGCGCTTTCTTGTTTTAAGAGTTTTTAATTTTTTTTTCATTTTGATGCAACGTTTTGCCTATAAGATGCGTCTAATTAGAAATCATCACAATCATTAATTATTTAACAAACATCAATCATGAAAAAGAAAGTAATCATTCTGGGAACGGCTTTGGCTGTATTTACAAATTTTGCAACAGCTTCTAATCAAAAGCCGGCAATTAAAAATCAAATTGAAATTTCAACTTACTTAGCATCACCTTTGCATGAAGCTATATGTCAGGGTAATCTTGAAAACGTTAAAAAAAGTATCGAATATGGTGCTGATGTTAATAAAATTGTACGAAATATGACGCCTTTAATGCTGGCCGCTCGTTTTAATCATGTGGACATCATTAAAATTTTATTAGCCAATGGAGCCAAACCTTCAATCGAAAATGACCATGGCTTAAAAGCATTAGATTATGCCAAATATGCAAAATCAGAAGAATCTGTAGCTATTTTAAAAGGGTTGAGATAATACCATTAAAAAGAAAAGCATCATTGATAAAATGATGCTTTTCTTTTTATAAAGTTCTATTTTATTTTTCTTCCATTATATTTTTAAGATTTTCCAAACCTTTTTGTAAATCGTTTCCAATCATTTGGTTTAATCTAAGCATTGGAAGCATAATATTTGTTGGATACGGAATTTCGCCATTTATTTCCCATTTTACTTTTGTTTGATTTCCAGAAATAGGTTCCGTTGACATAAATCCAACCGCTGTGTCTTCCATTGGTTTTTTAAAGCGAAGCGCAAAATCTATTCGCCTATTTTCCGTTATTTTTGTTATTTCTTGTTCACCAACTCCTACTTCTTTTACATTACTTTCCCAAGAAGACACAGATCCTACAGTTCCATCAGTACCTTTATAACTCACTTTCATTTTCGGATCTATATTGGCCCAAACACTAAATTCATTCTGATTTTTTAATGACTTTACATATTTAAAAACACTGTCAACAGGTTTATTGATTGTAATTTCTCTTTCAACGACATATTCTTTTGGCATAAAATAAGCCACTATTAATACTATTGAGATAATTAAAATTAAAATGACAAGTATTCTTTTGATAATAATCATAGCTATTGTTTTTTGGTTATTATTTAAAGTAAAAATGCTATTAAATCAATTGACTTTATAGTTTGAATTGTATAGTAAAGTTAAAAAATAAAGATTTCTATTTACACTGATTTAAAGAATTTGAAAAAATAAAAGAAAAATTTTTCAAGTTTTTTGTAACATTTTTTATTTTTTGTAGTCTATTATAGTAAAACCATGAATTTGGTAACGTTCAAGTCTTTTAATTATGTTTTTATTAAGTTACTGTTAACAATTAGTTAAAACATGGTACTTTGCAATGCATAATACGATAAAAATAGTTACTTTTACATGGAAATTAAAAATCATCATCATCAATCATTTAACAACAATCAATCATTATGAAAAAATCAGTTATTTATTTAGGACTAGCCTTGGTAACATTTGGAAATGTAGCAATGGCTTCAAATGGAGTTTCAACAATTAAAAATCCAATTGAGCGTACAGGTTATACAGCAAACCCATTAAATATTGCTATTAGTAAAGGAGATTTGCAAACCGTTAAAAAGTTTATTGAATACGGTGCAGATGTTAATCAAATCTCTGAAGATTTTACACCTTTAATGATCGCTGCTCGTTATAACAAGCATGAAATTGTTAAAATTTTATTGGAAAATGGAGCTCGTCCAAATTTGAAAAATGAAAAAGGATACACTGCATTAAAATATGCAGAATTATCAAATGCTACAGAATCGATTGCGATTTTGAAAGAATTGAGATAACAGTTTAAAAGTTTTGAGTTAGTATTAAAAAGACCTTTCTGAGCAAAAGGTCTTTTTTTATGCTTTATTTTCTTGTACAATTTATAAACAGAAAAGCACCATTACAAAGAATGATGCTTTCCTTTTTTAAATCCAACAAATTGATTTAAACTAAAACTATTAAAATTATTATTCAATTGGTACATGTTTTTTTCTGTTGAATACCCAGAATAAAATTGGAAATACCAATAAAGTTAAAACTGTGGCTGTTATAAGCCCTCCGATAATTACAATTGCAAGTGGTTTTTGTGATTCTGATCCAATTCCTGTAGAAATTGCAGCAGGCATTAATCCAATTGAAGCCATTAATGCTGTCATTACAACCGCTCTTGTTCTGGCTTTTACTCCCATAAATATGGATTCTTCGAGCGTGAATTTGGCCTTTAAATTATGATGGAATTCAGATATCAAAATAACTCCATTTTGAATACAAATACCTAACAGGGCAATAAAACCAACCCCGGCAGAAATTCCGAAATTCATTCCTGTAATATGCAGTGCAATAATTCCACCAATTATAGCAAACGGAACATTGGCTAAAACAAGAAGAGAATCTTTAAAGTTTCCGAACAATATAAACAACAATACAAAAATTCCAATTAAACTAATAGGCACAACTTGAGCCAAACGCGCACTCGCACGAACCTGATTTTCAAATTCTCCGGTCCATCCAGTTGTGTAACCTGCAGGAAGTTTCAATTTATTAACTTTTGACTGTGCTTCTGCAATTGTACTTCCTAAATCTCGATCACGAACAGAGAATTTTACACCAATAAAACGTTTCGTATTATCTCTATAAATAAATGCTGGACCTGTAATGGTTTTAATATCGCAGATTTCTTTCAAAGGAATTTTGATGCCGCTTATGGTTGGAACTTTAATTTCTTCAAGATCTTTTTCATCTTTTCTGTATTCTTTAGAAAAACGAACACGAACATCAAATTTCTTTTCATCCTCGTATTTTTCAGTAGCAGTTTTTCCTCCAAAAGCTAATTCTAATACCGCTTGAGCATCACTTAAAGTTACTCCGTAAGCTGCCATTTTTTCACGATCTAAGATTACGCTTATTTCCGGCTGTCCCACATTTCTTAAAATTCCTGCATCTTTTATACCTGGAATATCTTTAATTTGAGCTAGGACTTCATTGGCAAGCTGATCTAATTTATTTAAATCATCACCATAAATCTTAACCGCATTTGAAGCTTTAAATCCAGCTACTGATTCTGCAACGTTATCAATTACTGGCTGTGAATAATTATAAGTAATTCCTTGATGTACTTTTAATTTATTATCCATTTCATTAATCAGATCATCCATAGAAATTTTTCGTGTCCATTCTGCTTTTGGTTTTAAATCAACTTGAAGCTGAATAAATCCAAAACCATTTGGGTCGGTTCCATCATTGCTTCGTCCAGTTTGCGATAAAACATTTTTAACTTCTGGAAAACTTTCTAGGTCTTTTCTAATTATTGCTGCTGTTTTAACACTTTCTGGCAATGAAGTACTCATTGGTAATTCAGCAGTAACCCATAATGCACCTTCATTTAACTGCGGCAAAAATTCCGTACCTAAAAATCCTGCAGAAAAGAAAACTGCGGCTAACAAACCAATAGAAGCAATTAAAGTTTTTGCTTTATGCTTAAATGTCCATGCAAAACCTTTAGAAACAATTCTGTCCCAAAAATTCACAAACGGATTATGTTTCTCTTTTACATTTTTATTCAATAAAATATGAGAAAGAACAGGAACTAAAGTTAAAGTGAAAATAAGTGCCCCTAATAATGCAAAACCTAAAGTAAAGGCTAGGGGAGAGAACATTTTCCCTTCAACTTTCTGGAATGAGAAAATTGGAAGTAAAGCTGTAATAATAATCAATTTAGAAAAGAAAATAGCCTTACCCATTTCTGTTCCTGTTTTCTTAATTAAGCTTCCTTTTGCAATTTTATTAAATTTTTCCATTCCCAATTGATGTGCTCGATGATCTAAAACTACAAACAAACCTTCGACCATTACGACGGCACCATCAATAATAATTCCGAAATCGACTGCACCTAAACTCAATAAGTTGGCGCTCATTCCCATCATTTTTAGACATAAAAACGCAAATAATAACGAAAGTGGAATTACAATAGAAACTGTAAAAGTAGTTCGCCAGTCGGCCATAAAAAGAAATACAACACAGTTAACTAGGATAATACCTTCAAATAAATTGTGCATTACCGTTTCGGTCGTAAAATTCATTAAATTATCCCGATCGTAAAAAGTCTCTATTTTAATGTCTTTTGGAAGAACATTGTCATTTAAGTCTTTGATTTTTGCTTTTATTAGAGCAAGCGTTTCCTGCGGATTTTCTCCTTTTCGCATTACAACGATTCCTTCAACCGCATCGTCATTATTTCCAAGACCAGTTTGTCCAACCCTTGGCATAGAACTTTCGTAAACATCGGCTAGATTTTTAACCAAAATTGGATTTCCACCAGCATCATCAACAATAATATTACCAATATCAGCTCTAGATTTTAATAAACCTACACCACGAACGACAAAAGCTTGTCCGTTTTTTTCAATTACATCACCACCAACATTTAAATTTCCTGCATTAACTGCATTGTAAACTTGTAATGGAGTAATATTGTATTTAGCAAGTTTAATAGGATCTACGCCAACTTCGTAAGTTTTAGTCTGACCTCCAAAAACATTTAAATCTGCAACACCAGGAAGAGAGCGAAGCTGTTTATCTATTACCCAGTTTTGGTAAGTCAATAATTCCCTGCTGTCTCTGCTGTTACTTTTAACAATATATCTGAAAATTTCACCAGTTGGACCGTATGGTGGCTGAACATCTGGTTCTACATCATCTGGTAAAGAAACGTTTTTAAGCAGATTATTTACTTGGAAACGAGCAAAAGTATCGTCGACTCCATCATCAAAAATGATTTTAATAACAGATAATCCGAACATGGTAATGCTTCGAACACTCGTTTTTTTCTGAACTGAGTTCATTGAGATTTCGATAGGAGAGGTAACAAAACGTTCTACTTCTTCAGCACTTTTCCCATTCCATTGTGTAATTATAATAATCTGTGTATTGGTAACGTCTGGAAAAGCATCAATAGGCATATTTTTGAATGAAATAAAACCTGCCACAGCCAATAACCCAACCCAAAAGAAGGTAAATGCTTTATTCTTTAAGGAAAAAGCAATAATATTTTTAATGAATTTGTTCATGTTTTAATTATTTAAAGCACCATAAATAAACAGCTGATTGTTTGTGATTACCTTTTCGTTTTCTTTTAAACCACTTGAGATATAAGTAATATCGCCAACAACTCTATATACTTCTACTTGTCTAGTTTCTATATTATTACGGTCTTTAAATACCACAACAAAGTTTTTACTTTTATCAAATACAATAGCTTTACTAGGTACGGCTATCATAGATTGATTTTCGCTAAAAGACAATTTTATATTTGCATTCATATCCGGTTTAAGCAGGTAATCCGTATTTTTCAATTTGATTCTTGCCTGCATCGCTTTAGTTTCGGGATCAATTACGTTGTAGATTTTGTCAACTTTTCCGTAAAATGTTTTATCTGGATAACTCAATGTAGTAACCGCGGCACTTGTTCCCAGTTTTACTTTATTAATATCAATTTCGTTGATGTTGGCCATTGCCCAAACTTCACTGATTTCTGCTATATCAAAAATGTTTTCAGAGCGGTCATTACGTAAAAGCATGTCTTGATTAATACTTTTTTGAATAATAAAACCACTGATTGGCGCTGTTACTTCGTAAATTGATCCTGGCTTGATATTATAAATTTTGTAGGTTTCCTGAACCTTGCTCAATTGCGACTGCGCTTTATTTACTTCAGATTTAGCTTGAAGCACATCACTTTCAGAGTTTAATTTACCATCGAATAATTCTTGGGCAACTTTTAAGTTGTTTTTAGCAACAAGCAAATCACTTTTAGCATCTATCGACTGCTTTTCAAAATCTGCTACATCGGTACTTTTTATAGTTGCAAGGACTTGCCCTTTCTTTACATAATCTCCAAGTTCAACGTTTACTTTCATTACATTTCCTCCAACTAACGGATAAACATCGATCATTTTATTGTTGTCAGCAGTAATTTTTCCATAAAAACTAAGTTCATTTTTTAATGGCTGAGTTTCCGCAGCAGCAGTTGTAGTTGTTTTGAGCATATCGTTACTTAGAACAAAAGAGGTATTTGTTTCAGGATTTTCTACTTCTTTTTTGCAGCTTGCCAGAGATAGACTTACAATTGCGATTCCTATGAATAATGTGTGTTTCATTTCTTTAATTTTTTAAAATAAATCTTTATTTACTGTACTGTTTAATTCTTCACCCGCCAACACTACTTTTTTCTTTAATTCATTTAATTGAATTATAGCTTGATTGTAGCTTTCCATAAAATCGGTAAATTCTAAAAGACTTACATTTCTTTTCTGAAAGTTGGTCAGCATTCCGTTGTAAACAGCTTCAAAGTCTGAATTTACAGTAGGTTTAATAACAGCATAATTTTGTCTCGATTCATCCCATTTAGTCCAAGCCGAAGTAATCTCTGTTTGCAGCTGCAATTCGAAGTTTTGTTTTTCAATTTTAGATTGTTCCAGAATAGTTTGAGCATATTTAATATTTCCTTTATTTTTATTCCAAAGCGGTAAAGGAATTCCAACTGTTAAATTAGCTTCATTATTAAAGGCTCCACTTCGCTGATCGTAATTTGCTCCCAATGTAATATCTGGAACAGAAAGTGATTTTTGCCATTTGACATTCAATTCATTAGCATCAATTTCTTTTTGTTTTGCTAAATAATCTGGTCGATTGGCAATTGCTTGGTCTTCGAAACCTTCTAGATCAAACGGAATTGTTTTCAAATATTTATCAGAATCATCTTTGCTTACAACTGGAATCACATTTTCAGTTTCATTGAGCAGCAGTTTTAAGTTTGCCTGTTCTTCTATATTGTCATTAACGACTTCCATTCGTTCGTTCTTAAAATTAAGATAGAGCGATTGTAAACGCACAACATCTTTTAGTGGAATATTTCCTTTTTGAGCCTGAACTGAGTACGAATTAATTAAGTTTTCAATATGTACAATTTGCTTATCAGTATTTTCAAGATTCTTTGTGTTGTAATACACGGTGAAAAAACTTTTGCGAAGCTGTAATTTTAAGGTGCGGAGTAAATCGTTGAATTGAAGTTCTGCAAGCTTTTCATTTGCTTGCGCTAATCTTACTTCATTTCTTTTTTTTCCGCCAAGATAAATTAACTGTTCTACCGCAAAAACTTTCTGGCCATCTTTACCAATGTCAAAATACTTATCGCGTTCTGGATTATAAGCATTCAATTCTGCAGAAAGTGTGGGGTTATCCCAAATACGGGCCTGAATGGTTAATGCTTTTGAGGCATCGATGTTGTATTGAGATGCCAGTAAAAAAAGATTCTTTTTTAAGAATTGGCTTTCGCAGTCTTGAAGTGTGACTGTTTTTTGAGCCATTACTATTTGATTGAGCAATACAAATAGTAAGAATGCATATAGTTTTTTCATTCGTATCAAATTTATTTTATACAAATATGCTATCGGCTGACTTTAAGACACCTTAAAATCCACCTTAAAAATAGCTTAAAATAAATTATTTACGAAAAATAATACAAAATAAATTTATGTTATTAACTGGAATACTGTATGTTATGTGTGAATTATGAAGAGTAAGGATTCTATTTACAATACGAAGTCCAAGTCCAAAACCTGTTATTCCTTTCGCATTTTCTCCGCGCATAAAAGGCTGGAAAAGATTTTTTTGTTCTAACTCTGTCAAAGTTCTGCCAGAGTTAGAAATCGATAAAACAAGCAAATCGTCTTCTGTACTAATTTTAACTTTAGCCTGCTTATTATCTGAATAAACATAAGCGTTTTTTAAAACGTTTGTAATGGCTATTTCTAAAAGATTTCTGTTCCCCTCAATTTCTAATGCAGTTTCTAGATCATCACTTTCCTCCATTTCAAAAAGAATCACAAAATCTGGAAAAGTTTTGTTTATCTTTTCAATAGATGAAAATAAAATTTCGTCTATGCGCTGAATTTCATGACTTTCAGCATTTCGATTGTCGATTTTTGAAAGAATTAATAACGAATTAATTAATTCACTTAAGTGATTAACATCTGTTAATATTGCATTTAAGAAGGATTTACTTTTAGGTTTAATATCAGGATCTGCAACGGCATTTTCTATTTGTGAAGTCATTCTAGAAAGCGGTGTACGCAATTCGTGCGACGCGTGTGCCGTAAACTCCTTTTGTTTTTGGTAGGAGATTTCAATTCGATCCATCATAAAATTGAATTCGTCGGCAATTAGATCAATTTCATCTTTACTGCTTTTAGATTCAATTCTGGTATCGAGATTATTTTCGTTTATGTTTTTTATTTTTTGATGAAAAGCATTAAGCGGATTCATAGCTTTCCTAACCATGAAAGAAGTCAAGAGCCAGCAGATAGTAGTGAAAAAAATGTATGAAATGACCAAAGTATATCGAAGAAAAAGCAGTTTTCTATTTCCGTAATCATCTGTTGCGGAAATTAAAGCATAAAAATCTTTATCATTAGTATCATAAAATACACCATAAACTTCATAATTACCCTGTTGTTTAAAAAAAGTTTTATTCTTTTTTAAATACTTTAAATCGTCAACAGACCAATTAATTTTAGCATCATCAATACTGCTGTAAATCAATTTGTAATTAGAATCAAAAACTAATGTTTTTTCATCATATAATTTATTAATAGAATTTTGATCTATTATTTTGAGAAGCTGATTGTCAACCTGTTTTACATTTACTAATAATTTTATATTAGATAATGCTTTGATTTCAAGTCGTTCACGAAATTCTTCTTTTCTATAATTAGAATATAAAATGAATATCACCGTAGATGCCAATCCAAATAGAATGGTAAACAGTAAACTAACTAAAAGTGATATTCGATTTTTTAATGTCATTCTTGATCGCTTAGATAATATCCGTAACCAACTTTGGTGCGAATAAGTTTTGTATCATGATCTTTGTCTATTTTCTTTCTCAAAAAATTAATATAAACTTCAATAGTATTTTGATTGGTTTCAATATGATAATCCCAAAGCTTTTCTGCAATAAATTGCTTTGAAAGAACCTTTCCTTTTGCATGTGCGAGAATAAGAATAAGTTTAAACTCTTTTGGAGTAAGTTTAATTTCTTCACCACATCTAAAAACCTTCATATCGTCTTCAAAAATCTCAAGATCATTTATCACTATTCTGTCTTGTACCTGTTGCGGAACATCTTTTCGTCTTAAAAGAGACTGAACTCTAGCATACAATTCATCAAAGTGAAAAGGTTTTACTAAATAATCATCTGCGCCATTATCAAAAGAAGATAGTTTATCTTCAATTTCGCTAAAAGCAGTCAGCATAATAATAGGTGTCTTTTTGTCGACTTCTCGAATACCTTTGCAGACATCGATTCCGTTTGTGCCAGGTACATTAATATCAAGAATGATTAGATCATATTCATATGGAAAATATTTTTTCAGCAATAGAGAACCATCATAATAAGGAATACACTCGAACGTCTTTGAAGTAAAGAATGCTGAGATTTCCTTTGATAAAGTAAAGTCGTCTTCGAGTAGTAATATTTTCATGTGAATTTATTATTTGTAAACCCGGTTAAATCAAATCCAACCGGATTTACATTTATGTCTTATTTAAAATATGAAAAAGTCTCGTTATTTTCAATTTTCAAAAGCGATTCATAAATCAATTGAATTACATTTTCAACATCATCTCTATGAACCATTTCTACAGTCGTATGCATATAACGCAATGGAAGTGAAATCAATGCTGACGGAACTCCTCCATTACTATAAGCAAAAGCATCAGTATCTGTCCCTGTAGATCTTGATGTAGCATGACGCTGAAATGGAATTTTATTTTCTTGCGCCGTCTCAACAATCAAATCGCGTAAATTATTCTGTACAGCAGGAGAGTAGGCGATAACCGGACCTTTTCCCATTTTCAAATCACCTTCTACTTTTTTATCAATCATCGGAGTTGATGTATCGTGACATACATCAGTCACAATAGCAACATTTGGTTTTATCCTATGTGCAATCATTTCAGCTCCGCGAAGACCAATTTCCTCTTGAACAGAATTTACAATATAAAGACCAAACGGAAGTTTTTTGTTGTTCTCATGAAGTAAACGAGCCACTTCAGCAATCATAAAACCACCCATTCTGTTATCGATAGCGCGGCAGACAAATTTGTTTTCATTCAAAATCATAAATTCATCTGGATAAGTGATCACACATCCAACATGGACCCCAAGAGCTTCAACTTGCTCTTTATTTTCGCATCCTAAATCAATAAAAATATTACTTGTTTTAGGAACTTCTTCCTTATCACGTAATCTAGTATGAATCGCCGGCCAGCCGAAAACACCATTAACAATACCTTTTTTAGTATGGATATGAACGCGCTTAGAAGGTGCAATCTGATGATCTGAACCTCCATTTCTAACAACATACAATAATCCATCTTCAGTAATATAATTGACATACCACGAAATTTCATCAGCATGACCTTCAATAACAACCTTATAAAGAGCATCAGGGTTAATTACTCCAACAGCCGTTCCGTAAGTATCTGTGATAAAAGTGTCAACATAAGGTTTCAAATAATTCATCCAAAGCTTTTGTCCTTCGCTTTCGTAACCAGTAGGAGAAGCATTATTTAGGTAGCTTTCTAAGAAAGCTATAGAAGTATCTTTTAAGATAGATTTTGTACTCATAAAAATATTTTTCCGCTAAAATATAAATTTGGTATTAGAGTTGTGTATAAATATATAATTTTACATTTAAATTATGATTCAATGAGATTTACCAGTTTTATTTTGTTTATACTATTAGTTTCCTTTTCATCCAGCGCTCAAGTTACTCCAAAAGAGAACGAACAAATGGGGTATATATTAACAGAACAAGATTCTATTTTAAACGATACCATCCAGTTACCTGAAATAATTATTTCAAAAGGAGAGAAGATGAACCCTGAGGAATTGAAACAATTTCAAATTCTTCAGAACAGAGTATATAAGGTTTATCCGTACGCTAAATTAGCCTCGGATAGATTGACAGCTTTAAACAATGGGATGGCGCGTTTAAAAACAAACCGTGAAAAAAAGAAGTATTTTAAAATAGTAGAAGATTATTTAAATAACGAATTCGAAGAAAGACTTAAAAAGCTTTCTAGAAAGCAAGGACAGATTCTTGTAAAATTAATTCATCGTCAAACGGGAATCACAACTTACGATCTCATCAAAACCTTGAAAAGCGGTTTTAAAGCTTTTGTGTCTAATACGACCGCAAACTTATTCGATATAAGTTTAAAAACAGAATACAAACCATACGATGTAAACGAAGATTATTTAATAGAAACAATTTTAGTTCGAGCGTTTGAGTCAGGAAGATTAGTAAATCAAAAACCAGCTAATCCTGTAAACTACGACGACCTTTCTGTTAAATGGCAACAAAGAGCAAAAGAGCTAAATAAAAAATAACTCCTATAGATAATAGGTTCTGCAACCCGACAGGTTTTTAAAACCTGCCGGGTTTGTTTTTTATACATATATAAAGGAGAACTATAATTTAATTTAAATGTCAAGTGTCAGGCTGAGCGGAGTCGAAGCTCAATGCTATGATTTGAAATTTGGAATTTAAAATTTAGAATTTAGAATTTGTTTTTTAATCAGGAGCTATTCCCGCTGTCCGCTTCAATCTTTTTGAGGCGAACCCCGCCCCAAAAAGGATTTCCTCCCGAATCCTCGGGACTATCGGGGCTGGGGCCATTAGTTTTCAGAAGAAAAAAATCGGCAAGAAAAGACCATTTCAAAAAAAACGAAGTAAAAAATAGAAACTTAGCGCCTCTGCGCCTCTGCGAGATTAAAAAAACATAGAAAAAACTACACTTCGGACCTTAGTGCCTTGGCGGCAAAACCAGGCAAAGCGAAGCAAAACAGCCAAAATCCGCAATAAAGGCAAAACGGCGAAAAAAACTTTGTCTTGTAAAAAACACAAGACCAGTCGTTTATAAAAAACATGGAAAAAATATAAAAAAAAGTCTTGCAGATGTAAATAAAGGTGGTACTTTTGCACCCGCAACAACGAAATGTTCACAGACAGACTGGCAGGAAAAGCTAATTAAAAGAGAAAAGAAATTTTCAAAAAAGATTAGAAAAAGCTTGTGGGAATGGAAAACGGATATTACATTTGCACCCCGCAAATACGGGAAGTTCCTTGAGATACTGAGAGGAGAATTAGAGAAAAAGAGATTTAAAAATTTCGAAAAAAAACTTTAATTTTTTCTTGCAGGAAACAAAAAGAATTTTTAGTTTTGCACCCGCTTTGAAACACAGGCGGAATGATA
>Ga0157370_10000238_pt1 | contig 70036 bp, 57 predicted proteins | sample C35metaG_FD_113463 | JGI IMG/M metagenome (GOLD analysis project Ga0157370, IMG submission 113463) | Corn rhizosphere microbial communities from Kellogg Biological Station, Michigan, USA - C3-5 metaG | ecosystem: Host-associated > Plants > Roots > Rhizosphere > Soil | place: USA: Michigan...
CCGAGAAGATTGCGACGATGGCCGGCAGAATTTTCCCACATCACCACTACCTGTTTCCCGGAAGTTGGGCCATAAGCTACATTTTCTCCAAAAACAGAAACGCCTTTTATTTTCTTCTTTTCCAACGCTTCTCTTTGACTGAAACCGCCATGGCCAAAAGCTACGCGGCCATGCGCCATGTCTTCACTGTGCTCGCGGGCAATGGCATTTAGCTGATCCAGCATCACCAGTTGATTCAACCCTTTTGAAAGCCGGAATTCATTGGTTTGTTTAAGCACGTCTTTTACCACATTGGTGTTGGAAGCGGAGAAAGGGAAAAGTGTAAAAGAATGCAGCAAAACAGCAGCTATAAATAAAACGCTTGATTTCATTTCAGGGTAAAAAATTGTATCACTGGTAAAACAACTTTTATACCATTGAAACCACTTCTTTGGAACATTCCCAACTTTTAGCAAGGAATTTGCATTATAAAAGAAATCCGGCTTCGGAGCAAACCCTTTAAATCACCCAATATGAAAATGACCTCTCTTTTTTTCATTGCTGTTTTGTTATGCAATGCTGCGTCCGCACAATTAAAAACAACCGTCAAATGCCCTGAAATTGATGTAAATCTTTTAAAGGGAATCGTGAACGGAACCATCCTCCCCAACTCTGATCCTGCCCTCATCAGGCATGATCTTCCATGTGTTACCGCTTCTGAAGCGAACAAATGCGGTGTAACGGTAGCTTATAAAACCAAGGATATTTATTTTTATACCGACAGGGATTATGTAGAGATCGGCCCGGCTTTCAAAGGCAAACTGAGCCTTCCGATAATGGGCGCATCAAGAGGCTCGCTTTTTAAATACCTGGCAGCACCTCAAATAAAAGAAAGCAACTGGGAAGCTTATGAAACAGCTTATGGAATCCTGATCGTTTATTTTAATAAACAAAACAGGGTAAATAAAATCCAGTTCAGTACGAGAAGTTCGAAGAATATTCAACTTTGTGAGTGAGGATCTTTTCTAAATCTCTATTCATCATCTTCAAGCAACTGAGCGCCATTCATTCCTGAAATTTCAATGGTTTCGTCCACTTCTTTCAAAGTTTCAACGCCTTTCAGTTGTCTTTGAATGGCGCGGGTCCGGGTGCCTACTACATCATCTAACTGGTTTAAACCGGTTTGAATGTTTTTTTGCGCTTTATCCAGGAGGCCACCAAACTGGCTGAATTCTTTTTTGACAGCGCTGAGTATTTTCCATACTTCACTGCTTCTTCTTTGAATGGCGAGGGTGCGGAAACCCATTTGTAAACTGTTTAAAATAACCGCCAAAGTAGTCGGCCCTGTAATCACCACATTGCATTCTCGCTGGATTTGCTCCAGCAAACTGGCCTTGCGGACCACTTCGGCAAACAATCCTTCAAAGGGTAGAAACATGATGCCGAAATTAGTAGTGTTTGGTGCATCAAGGTATTTATCGCAAATATCTTTAGCCATCTTTTTGATCACTCCTTCCAGCATTTTTTGTGCACTTTCTATTGCCTGCAAATCCCCGGAATCATAAGCGGTCTGCAAATGTTCGTATGCATCTTTGGGAAACTTAGCATCAATGGGAAGCCATACAAAATCACGTTCACCTTCTTTATTGGGAAACTTCACTGCATATTCCACTCTTTCGTTGCTGCCTTGTTTGGTTATAACGTTCGCTTCGTATTGTTCCGGCGCAAGAATGCTTTCAAGCATCATGTGCAACTGAACTTCACCAAAACCACCGCGCATTTTTACATTACTCAGTACTTTCTTTAATCCGCCTACATCCTGGGCAAGCGTTTGCATTTCACCCAAACCTTTTTGCACTTCGATCAGTTGTTTGCCGACCGTTTCAAAACTTTGCCCAAGTCTTTCACTCAGTGTTTTTTCCAGCTTTTCTTCAACGGTCACACGAATGGTTTCGAGTTTGGTTTCAGTACTTTTTACCAGTTCGTTTTGTTTGGTATCCAGTTGTGCAAACTTCTCTCTTAGCAGGTCGTTGAAAGAACGGATGTTGCTATCAAATGCACTTTGAAAATCTTTGAAAACATTTACCAAAGTTTCACGCATCTGCTGATTATCGTCTTTTGCCTGCTTATTGATCTTTTCCAGCTGCTGAACATTTGTGCCGGAAAAGTCAGTAATATTTTTAGTAAGCTCCAGCCGGTTGGCTTGATTATTCGTTTCGATCTTGCTGGTCAAAGCGCTTACTTTTTCTTCCAGCGTTTTATTGATTTCTTTTAATGCATTCTGACTTTGTTCAGTGATATTTTTGAGCGCCGAATTGATTTCCAGGCGATCATTTTTTGCATTGGATGAATTTTCTTCCCGGCTCAGGCGAAAATCTTCTTTGAAACCTGATTCAATATTTGACAAACTGGTTTTCAATTCGATCAGTTTCGTTTGAATGCCTGTACCGGTTGATTTGTTTCTAAAAACAAGGATCAGGATAATGGCTATGAGCAGTAAGATGCAGATCGTGATCAATAAAATGGTTTCCATCATTTAAAGTTTGCGTCATTTGGTGTTTAAAAAAATGTTGCAGTTTAAAATTACGGCAGCGCTATTACAAATATACCCAGAAAGTATAGACAGCCAGTATTGATGAATTCATTGTGCAAAAGAATTTCAATGAGCAAAAGTGCTCTGATTGAGTAGTAATTATACGAAACCCATCCATAATTTTCTACAAAAGATCACTTGCCTTTCTACATTTTAAAAAAATGGAGCAGTTTACTTTTGCGGACAACTTACACAATATCCTAAAAAAACCAAGTTTGTATGCAAACCCTTACACAATTTTCCGATCAGGAACTGATCGAAATCTACCTTAATGGAAACCAGGAAGCAATTTCCATTTTAGTTCAACGGCACAAAGACAAGATCTACACTTCCATTTATTTAATGACCAAAGACAAATTCCTGTCTGAAGATCTTTTCCAGGATACTTTTATGAAGATCATTGACAAATTGCAGAGTGGAACATATACCGAAACCGGAAAATTTTTACCATGGGCAATGAGGATCGCACACAATTTATGCATTGATCATTTCAGGCTGATCAAACGCAGGCCGCCAATCAAAACCAGCGACAGCATGGATATTTTTGACACCCTCAATTTCTGTGCACCTGCTGCTGATAACCAGATGATGCAGGATCAGACGGATAAAAAAATCCGGAAAATGCTGGAGCAGCTTCCGGAGGAGCAAAGAGATGTACTGATTATGAGAAATTATGCTAACGTGAGTTTTAAAGAAATTGCCGAAATGATGGATTGCAGCATTAATACCGCTTTGGGCAGAATGCGCTATGGCCTACAGAACATGAAAAAAATGATGACTGAAGAAGAGGTGACTTACCGAATGATTTGATAAAGACAATAGAAAAGCAAAAAGTGAGAATGCAAGCCTGGTGATTTAATCATTACCGGGCTTTTTTATTAAAAGCGCTGGTCAGATCTATACAAATTAAAAACGGCCACATCTGATTGCGCGGCCGTTTTTTATTTATTTATCTATTCAATTTATTCTGGAGAATCATTTAAAGTCAAAGGATATTCAAAAGGCTGATTGTAACCAGGATAAACACCGGTAATCGTAATGTCTGTAGAACTTCCAACGATGTTTTTGAGATCATCCAAAGTTTTAACTTCTTTACCATTCACTTTGGTAATGATGAAACCATCACGCATCCTGGTCTGATCATTCAGGGCACCCTCATTTATTTTCCGAACCACCACACCGCCATTCAAACCATATTCTTTCGCTTTTTTAGGATCAAGAGTTTGAAGGTCAGCACCCAATTTATCAACCATTGTGCTTGGTTTTACAATATCATAATTACCGGAATTGTTTTTTAAAGTCACTGCCATGGTTTTTTCTGAACCATTACGGTAAACAGTTACGTTAATTTTATCCCCAGGGCGGTAATTGCTCAGTTGTTCCTGCAATTCTGAACCGGAATTAATAGTAACGTCATTTATTTTGCGGATCTGATCACCGACCTGCATGCCTGCTTCTTTTGCAGCGCCATCTGGTACCAGATTGGTAATATAAATTCCATCTGCTGCGTCAGGAACTTTTGCTCTTTCTTTTTGGTCGGGGGTCAATCCACTGGCATCCACAAACATAGCTCCGAGGAATCCTCTTTGGACGCTACCATATTTGATGAGGTCATTCACCACTTTTTTCACAATATCAACCGGAATTGCATAAGAATAACCACTATAATATCCTGTTGGAGAGGCAATCGCAGAATTAATACCGATCAGTTGCCCGCTGGTATTGATCAGTGCGCCACCACTGTTTCCAGGGTTTACTGCAGCGTCTGTTTGCAGGAATGATTCAACGGCAAGCTCGTGGCCGCCTCTTTTATCATGGTTCAAACCAAGTGCTCTTGATTTGGCGCTGATGATACCGGCGGTAACGGTCGCATCAAGATAAAGCGGGTAGCCTATTGCCAGAACCCATTGGCCGATTTTTGTATCTGCAGAATTGCCATAAAGCATGAAAGGTAAATTTTTTGCATCCACTTTTACCACAGCAAGATCGTATGCCGGATCTGCAGCAATTACTTTTGCAGTATATGTTTTTCTGTCACTCATGGTTACTGTCACTTTATCAGCACCTGCGACAACATGATTATTCGTAACAATGTATCCATCATCACTGATGATCACCCCGGAACCCATAGCTCTTTCAGGCAGCATTCGCTGAGGACCACGTCCTCCCTGTCCGAAAAGCTGGTTGAAAAGATCATCACCAAAGAGATCAGAGAAAGGATTTTGTTGAGGTAAATTATTATTCACAGCCTTAGCATTCGTTAGTGTTTTGATATGAACTACAGCAGGAATCGCTGCAGCAGCGGCCTGCGTAAAATCGATCGGAGCGCCGGAAGGGCCATTTCCATTATCAAAAAAACCTGCATACTTATAGTTTGACGGTATGTTAGCCTGGAAATTTGGATTATTCTGAGTCTGTTGGTACTTATTATACCCAAAAATAATCCCTACAGTTGTAAGTGCGCTTATTAGCACAGTGAGTAAAATGTTCTTTGTTTTCATTTATCGAAATTTTTATTTGTAATAAATTCAATCATTGATCTGGTAAGGCAATTTCATAAAGTATCGACTATCAAAATATATGCCCGGGGATAAAAGTAAATAATGGCCCATCAAATATTTTACCTTCTGTTTACCTTTAACAATAAATTAAAAAACGTTATCAACTGTGTAAATTTAATTCAAGCGAAAGAAAAAATTTTCTTAAGAATGAGCAAAGAAATACAAGAAAATGTGAATATTCTGAATTGAATAAAGTTTAAAAAAATTGTACTTCTGTTGTGAGATCACTAAAGACTTAATAGAAACTGTATCGTATCGATTCCATCCGCATAATCAAATAATCCCGGTTCCTGTGATTTGCCAAAAGGAACGTGGTTGTTGCCTATAATACATTGAATGTTTTGATTTGATTCAAGCTCATTGAAAGCCCTTTTTTCATCCTCATAAAAAGAATAATTGAGCACACTTACCGGGGAAAAAACACTTTCGTTTTCTGAAAGAATAATGCTTTCATTGCTCATGTAAAATTTATTGTTCATGATAAACAAAGCAAGATTGTAATCATAATTATTGCGGTATTTGGTGAGGTCAGAAAAGTAATTGTATTTTTTAAAAGCATTCAACAGCATCTCAAAACTATAATCTTTCGGAACAAAGATCTTGCTCACATTGCGGCAGCCGAGGCCAAAATAAATAAAAACATCATCTGCAAAACATATAAGTTCACCAAGTGTTTCCTTACCAGTCAAAACGGCTACAGAAGTTTTGTTGCTCCGGATGATGGAAGGATATTTTCCAAAATAACTTTGAAAATAGCGGGCAGAATTATTACTGCCGGTGGCAATATAAGCGTCACAATCTTTGAGTAAAGGACTTGTTCTTACAACTGCTCCGACCTTCGGATTCCATTCCTGCAGTTTATCAATCAAATGCTCCATAAGCACTTCATCTTTATCAGAAAGTTTGATAAACTGGCTGTGGCCAGTAATGAACACACATAAAAAATCATGAAAGCCAACCAAAGGAATATTTCCCGCCATGACGATTCCAATCTTTTGTGGCTGAATATTATCGTCGATATGATAATGTTTGACCCATCCGGTCAGTTTTTCATTGTCAAGAAAATGAGTGGCAATATTTTTAAAAGAATAATCGATAAATTCTTCCGTGAACCATTTATTTTTTTCAAAGGCTTTTTGTTTCACCGGTTTTAGCTCTTCACTGTCTTCCATTAAATATTTTCCAAGCTTTACCAATAAGGTAATTCTTTCTGCTAAATTCATGTAGGTAAAATTATCTGTTTATATTTGTGTTCAAAAGAGCAAGCAAAATTCGTAAATAATTTTGAGCTTACTGAACTGCTTAAAACATAAAATAAAATGGCAATAAAAATAACAGATGAGTGTATTAATTGTGGTGCCTGCGAACCAGAATGCCCGAATAATGCAATTTATGAAGGTGGCGTTGAATGGGCACTTGAGGATGGAACAACAGTGAAAGGCGAGGTAGCTTTAATGGATGGAAGCATGATGGATTCGGATCAGCGAAATCCGCCGGTATCAGTAGATACCTATTTTATTGTTCCGGACAAATGCACCGAATGCCAGGGTTTTCATGAAGAACCACAGTGCGCTGCCGTTTGCCCGGTAGATTGTTGTATTCCGGACGAACTTTACCGGGAAACAGTGGAGGAATTGTTGGCAAAAAAGGATAAATTGCATGTATAATTTTTAAAGGTATAGAAGCCTTTCAATTGCAGGTGATATTTCCTGCACAGTGGCGAGGGTATTTTAAAATGCTTTCGCCATTTTTATTAAATCAACTTTTATGGTCATTACCCGGAGAAATATCAGCCTTTTGGTTTTATTTACCTGCATCCTTTTTTCATGCGATCAAAAAAGCCGGACTACACAACAGTCATCCACCTTCGAAATTCTTGCTGCCGATATGGCCTTTTCTGATATGAGCCGCCAGGTAGGAATGAAGAAAGCATTTTTACAGTACATTGATAATGACGGAACATTACTACGGCCAGATCATATGCCGGTTGTAGGTGCTGACGCCATTGATCTGCTTAGTGTTCTAAGCGATACCGCCTACACCCTTTCATGGAAACCGCTGAAGGCCGAAATTTCAAAGTCGGGCGACATCGGATATACTTATGGGATTTATGAATTGATTTTACCCGACACCACTTTGAACGGCACTTATGTAAATATCTGGAAAAAAGAAAATGATGGTGAATGGAAATTTGTGTTAAACAGCAATAACTCCGGTCTGAAATAATCGAATCATGATTCCTTCTTTACTGATAAATATATTCTAAATCCCTGCTCAATCTCTTCAAATAAATTTTGAACATTTATCTTGCAAAAAAATTTTTGATGAAAAAAACCGGGATACTTGGCGGAGGCCAGTTAGGAAGAATGTTATTGCAGGCGGCGGCCAATTATCCGGTGGAAACTTTTGTGTTGGAAAAAGACACCGAATGCCCCGCAGCACATTTGTGCAATCATTTTACAAAAGGCGACATTACCAGCTTTAACGACGTTTATAATTTCGGCAAAAACCTTGATGCCATCACCATTGAGATTGAATCTGTGAACATCGAAGCACTGAAAAAATTAGAATCAGAAGGCGTAAAAGTCTATCCCCGCCCGGCTGCTTTGGAAATCATTAAGGATAAAATCTTACAGAAAAACTTTTATAAGGACAACCAGATTCCAACTTCACCGTTCGTAATTACTTCAAAGAAAGATGACCTCAAAAATCATTTGAATTTTTTGCCTGCTGCACACAAGCTTGCTTTAGGAGGATATGACGGGCGCGGGGTTGAAATTTTGAAAAACGAAAAAGACGTTGAAAAAGGTTTTGATGAAGAAGCTGTTTTGGAAAAATTAGTAACCATCAAAAAAGAAATTTCGATCATTGTTGCAGTTGCAGAAGACGGGAAAACGGCGCTTTATCCCCCGGTAGAAATGATCTTCAACAAAGATTTGAATTTATTGGAATACCAGCTTAGCCCTGCCAATATCAGCGAAAAAATTTTATGGAAGGCAGAAGCGGTAGCATTAACGGTGGTGAAAAATCTTCAAAGCCCGGGTATCTTTGCGGTAGAATTATTTGTAGATATTGACGATAATGTTTTGGTAAATGAAACTGCTCCAAGAGTGCATAACAGCGGGCACCATACAATAGAAGCGGCTTATTCTTCACAGTTCGACATGCTTTGGCGCGTCATTCTTGACTATCCTTTAGGATTTACCAAACCGATCATGAATTCAGCAATGGTAAATCTTATCGGCGAAGAAAATTATAAGGGCGAAGCAAAATATCAAAACCTTTCGGACGTATTACAGATTGAAAATGTGTTCGTTCACATTTATGGGAAAAAAGAAACCAGGCCAGGAAGAAAAATGGGCCATGTAACGGTTCTCAGCAACGAAAGGCAGGAACTGATTCATGTTGCCAATAAAGTGAAACAATTACTAAAAGTAATTTGTTAAAAAATTTAATACGAAGGTTTTTTTTACTTTCAACGTCTTATAAAGTTCAGAACAAAAATCAGTGTTAGCATAATGGAATTCAAGTACGGGAAATTATTACCAGCGATCATCATTTTATTTTTTATTTCTTCATGTGGAAGCAAAACAAAAAAAACAGATCCTCCAAAAACTAACAATAAATCGGCTGCTCATGGCGGCGAATTATCAGTTCAGGGATATATCATTTATCCGTCTGTTTTGCACTCAAGCATAGAAGTTGCAGGAACTTTATTGCCTTTTGAAGAAACAGAAATTCATCCCGAAGTGTCCGGAAAAGTAACTTATCTTTCTATTAAAGAAGGTGCTCATGTTGCTAAAGGAACGTTGCTTGCAAGGCTTTTTGATGGTGATCTGCAGGCACAACTTCAAAAACTGAATGTGCAGTTGCAGGTTGCGCAAAAAACACAGGAACGCCAGCAGGAATTATTAAAGATCGGTGGTATCAGCCAGCAGGATTATGATTTGAGTGTACTTGATGTTAGCAGCATCAAAGCTGATATGGAAGTCTTAAAAGCATCCATTAACAAGACAATTATTCGTGCTCCGTTCGACGGAAAAATTGGTTTTAAAAATATCAGTATTGGCGCTTTCATTACCCCGGCAACAGTTATTACCACTATCCGGCAGGATAGAAAATTGAAATTAGAATTCAGTATTCCGGAAAAATTTACGCCCGCTGTGAAATTGGGCAATGTGATCAACTTTACTACAGAAGCAACAGGAAAAAGTTATCAAGCTAAAATTTATGCAACTGAATCAGGTATTACAGAAGAAAACAGGAGTTTGAAAGTGCATGCGGTTGTTGAGAACGTAGATAAAAATATTACCGCCGGTTCTTTTGCAAAAGTTCTCTTTGACATGGGCGATAATAATAAAGCGGTGATGATTCCCACACAGGCGATCATTCCCGAAGCAAGGGATAAAAAAGTCATTGTTTATAACGGTGGTCTTGCAGACTTTAAAACAGTGACAACGGGTACGAGAGATTCTGCAAGAGTAGAGATTCTCAGTGGCCTTTCCATCGGCGACACTGTAATTACAACCGGTTTACTTTCCATCAAACCGGATAGTAAGATCAATCTTTCATCTTTAAATAAGTAGCATACAAAAGTGAATATTTCTCAAGTAAGTTTACGGCGGCCTGTATTTGCCATAGTTTTAAACCTGGTGATTGTGTTATTTGGGATCATTGGTTTTAAATTTTTGGGAGTAAGGGATTATCCGGCAATTGATCCGCCGAATATTTCTGTAAGAACTAATTACGAAGGGGCCAACTCGGATATTATTGAATCGCAAATTACGGAGCCTCTTGAAAAAGCTATCAATGGCATTCCAGGTGTAAAAAATATCAGCTCATCCAGCAACCAGGGAAGCAGCAATATTAATGTCGAATTTGAATTAAGCGTTGATCTGGAAACTGCGGCCAATGATGTAAGAGATAAAGTATCGCAGGCAACAAGGCAATTACCACAGGATATAGATGCACCACCGGTTGTATCGAAAGCGGATGCAAGTGCCCAACCAATTATTGCGGTTACCGTTCAAAGTACTACACGCAATCTTTTAGAGGTAACCGAGTATGCAGAAAATAATATTGTAGAACGTTTGCAAACCATTCCGGGAGTTAGTTCGATTTCTGTTTGGGGTGAAAAAAGGTATGCAATGCGCATCTGGTTTAAGCCAGATAAATTGCAGGCTTACGGCCTTTCTACCAACGATGTACAAAATGCTTTACTGACACAAAGTGTTGAGTTACCGGCTGGAAAAATCTCGGGTAATTATACAGAATTATCCGTACGCACTTTTGGGAAATTAAATACCGAAGAGCAGTTCAACAACCTGATCGTAAAAAATATTGGCGGCGTAAATGTCAAATTAAAAGATGTTGCGGATGTCGTATTAGGGCCTGAGAACCAGGAATCAGGATTGAAAGAGAGTGGTGTTCCAATGATCATGCTGGCCATTATTCCACAGCCCGGTTCCAACTATGTGGCAATCTCTGATGAATTTTATAAAAGGCTTGCCGACATCAAAAAAGAAATTCCAAAAGATCTGAAACTGGATGTTGGAATGGATCAGACCAAGTTTATTAAACGTTCCATTTCAGAGGTGGAAGAAACCCTGATGATCGCATTGGGTTTGGTAATTCTCATCATCTATTTATTTTTTAGAGATTGGATTCTTGCGCTTCGGCCGTTGTTTGATATTCCGGTTTCTTTGATCGGCGCTTTCTTCATCATGTACATTTTCGGCTTCACCATTAATGTGCTCACACTTCTGGGAATTGTACTGGCCACGGGACTTGTAGTGGATGATGGCATTGTAGTCACAGAAAATATTTTCAAGAAAATAGAGGGTGGAATGAATAAATACCAGGCAGCGAAAGAAGGTTCCAAAGAAATTTATTTCGCGGTAATTTCCACTTCTATCACTCTGGCAATTGTATTTTTACCGATCGTTTTTCTACAGGGATTTGTGGGAAGATTATTCCGTGAATTTGGAATCGTGGTTGCAGGAGCGGTGCTCATTTCTGCATTCGTTTCTCTTACATTGACAGTTGTATTAAATGTAAAACTGACTCATAAAAAGATCGGCCATTCATGGTTTTATAAAAAGACAGAACCTTTTTTCCAGGCGATGGAAAATGGTTACAAAAAGAGCCTTGCATCTTTTATGAAAGTGAAATGGGTGGCCTTTGCATTAGTTGCAGTTTGTCTTGGATTGATCTATTTTATTTTCAAAGGGCTTCCGTCAGAACTTGCTCCATTGGAAGACAGAAATCAGTTTCGTCTAAGTGTTACGGCGCCTGAAGGAACTTCCTATGATTATATGGATTCCTACATGGACACGCTAAATACATTTTTAACTGATTCTATTCCCGAAAAAACAATGCTTATAAGCCTTACTGCACCTGGCTTTGGTGGCGGTTCTGTCAACAGCGGTTTCTTTAATGTAATGCTGGATGAACCAAAAGACAGAACAAGATCACAACAGGAAATTGTAGATATGGTAAACAGCAATCTGAAAAAGTTTCCGCAGGGAAGAGCGTTTGCCAGCCAGGAACAAACGATCTCAACAAGTCGCCGTGGAGGACAACCCGTTCAATTTGTAATTCAAAATAATGATTTTGATAAGATTCGAAAAGTGCTTCCTGAATTTTTAGATGAGGCGAAAAAAAGCCCTGTACTTGAAGGCGTTGACGCGGATCTGAAATTTAATAAACCTGAATTGAGAGTGAATATTGACAGGCTTCGTGCAAGCGAATTAAACGTGAGCGTGGATGATATTAACCAGGCCCTCGAACTTGCTTACAGCGACAGAAGGTTGGGATATTTTTTGAAATCAGGAAAACAATACCAGGTACTCGGACAGGTGGATCGCAGCGACAGAGATGATCCAAATGATCTGAGCAAGATCATGGTAAAAAATAATCTTGGACAAAATATTAGCCTGGATAATTTAGTCTCCATTTCTGAAGCTTCTGCCCCCCCGACAATTTATCATTTCAACCGATATAAATCAGCAACCATTTCTGCCGGGCTTGCGCCAGGAAAAACGGTTGGTGATGGCATCAAAGAGATGGAACGCATTTCAAAAGAATTATTAGATCCTACTTTCACAACTGCTCTCAGCGGAACTTCCCGGGACTATTCTGAAAGCTCAGGAAATACCATTTTCGCATTTGTGCTCGCGCTGATCCTTATTTATTTAGTGCTTGCCGCGCAATTTGAAAGTTTTATTGATCCGTTTATTATCATGATCACAGTGCCACTCGCCTTGGCAGGAGCCTTACTTTCACTTTGGATTTTCGGGCAGACTTTTAATATCTTTTCCCAGATTGGAATGATCATGCTGATCGGCTTGGTTACAAAAAATGGAATCCTGATCGTTGAATTTGCCAACCAGAAAAGAGATGCGGGAATGAAGAAAATTGATGCGGTTGTAGAATCTGCTTACCTGCGTCTGCGCCCGATTTTGATGACGAGTCTTGCTATGTCTTTAGGTGCTTTGCCACTTGCCCTTTCCATTGGTGATGCTTCAACAAGCCGCGTTCCACTGGGTATTGTGATCGTTGGTGGAATTTTATTTTCACTGGTGCTTACATTGTATGTCGTGCCTGCGATATACGCTTTTCTTTCACGTAAAAAACATCCAATGAATGAAGCGCTGTTATAAATTTTTATTCTTGTTTTCAGGTTTCTGCTTGTTGATGAATTTTTCTCTTCGCGCGCAGGATTCACTGCTCACCGCCCAGGATGCGGTAAAAATTGCCATTGAAAATAATTATGGAATTATTATCAGCAAAAATGAAATTGAAATTGGCTCGATCAATAACAATTGGGCAAATGCAGGAGCCATTCCTCTGGTAAGTGCAACAGCATCAAAAACTATCGGCGTCAATAATTTACAACAAAAATTAAGCAACGGAACTGTTACAAGAAAAAACGGGAATACCACTCAAAATCTGAATGCCGGACTTGCGGTGACCTGGCGCGTTTTTGATGGTTTCAAAATGTTTGCCACCAAGAAAAAATTAGAAGAATTAGAAAGAACCGGTGAATATGCCTTCAGGAAAAATCTGAATGAAACAGTTTATAATGTCATCAGTTCTTATTATGATATTGTAACTCTTGAAGAACAAAAAAATGCCACTCTTGAACAAATCGTTTTGTATACAGATCGTTATAATCTTGCCCGGCGCAGATTTGAGATTGGGACCGGCGCAAAATATGAAGTGCTGGAAGCACAGGTAGACCTCAATGAACAACGTTCCAATTTACTTTCATTACAAAATTCAATTGCCGTTGCAAAATCCTCTTTCAGCAATTTGCTGGGAAAAAATCCTGATACTTCTTTTAATGTAGTTGATACCATTTTGGTAATGCCATTGCCCCCCTATGCTGATGTGCAAAATAAAATCATCAAACAAAATCCTGACGTGCTTCTTGCCAACAGCCAGTTGCTGGTTCTGGGTCAGGAAAAGAAAGAAGCCAATTCGGCAAGGCTTCCGACAGTTGAGCTCAACGGATTTTACAACTTCGCGAGAAACAGTAATGGTGCTGGTTTCACGCTTTTCAATCAGACTTATGGACCTTCAGGATCCGTTGGAATCTCCGTTCCCTTGTTCAGTGGAATTTTAGTAAAAAAACAATTGCAGATCAGTGATATTCAGATTAAGAATCAAAAGATCACCATCGGTCAAACAAAAAATAATATTGAAACGGCATTAAAAAATGCATACATCAATTATAATAATGCTTTGAAAGCGATAGAGCTTGAAAAAAATAATTTACTTCTTGCAACAGAAAATATTACGATCGCTACAGAGCGTTATAAAAAATTAAATATCACTTCTGTAGAACTGCGCCAGATACAGATCAGTTATAACGATGCTAAAAATCGTTTATACAATGCGCTTTACCAGGCAAAGATTGCCCAAGCCACTGTTGCATTATTAGAAGGAGATATTGCTGATTTATAGCTTTGAACTTTCAGCTTTCAGCAATTACATTATCTTTATTTTTTAAAATGTTTAAATGGCAAAAACTAATCAACCACTTGTTGGAATTATCATGGGCAGCGACAGCGATTTAAAAATTATGCAGGCCGCAGCTGAAATCTTACAACAATTTAATGTTCCTTATGAATTAGATATCGTATCTGCTCACCGAACCCCGTTGAAGATGACAACGTATGCTACAAATGCCATTCAGCGTGGATTGAAAGTAATTATCGCCGGTGCCGGAGGTGCCGCTCATCTACCCGGAATGATCGCTTCTTTGACAACACTTCCTGTTATCGGTGTTCCCATAAAATCTTCCAATTCAATTGACGGATGGGATTCCGTACTTTCTATTTTACAAATGCCTAATGGCGTGCCTGTCGCTACTGTAGCACTCAACGCGGCAAAAAATGCAGGGATATTGGCCGCGGAAATTTTAGGAATTGCTGACGAGAACCTGGCAAATAAATTGGTAGATTTTAAAAATGAAATGAAGAAAGAAGTGGAAAAGAAGGCCAATGCTTTAATGAGTAAATAATAAATCAGGCGTTTGTTTTTTGAGATGGCAATTCTTCAACAATACAAAATTCCTGCTCCAAACTCAAAGAATTTTCATATAGCATTTTGAAAAAATCATTACCCCATTTTGAATAAAAAAGCATGAAGTTCTCTGTTCGTTCCTGCAAACCATCATTCGGGAATAATGCAGAAAATATTTTGTTCAGGTGATTTTTTTGCCCGGCGTATTTTCTTTTTTCTGCACGAAACATTTTCTTTTCCAAAGACGATATTTTGTTCATTTGCTTCTTTTCTAAAGCTGTAACATGTTCTTCAAGTGTAGGATCAATGCGCTTTACAAGCTCTTTGATTTGATAATAAATATTTTCGAATTCCTTTTTTTCGTTTAGAAGATTTAACGGAATCGTACTTTCTTTATTCACCTTCTCATTCAATAAGTTTTCTTTTCCCTTAAAAAGATCCAACGAAAAAAGATTGAGTTTTTTTAATAAGGAATAATATTTTTCACCAATGATCAAAAAAGAATTTCTTAGAATTAAAACAGGATAGGGAACCGAATAATTTTTAAACAGATCTTTTAACTGAAGCCAATAAGCCAATTCGCCTCCACCGCCAATCCAGGCAACATCCGGCAAAATCATTTCCTGGAACAAGCCGCGCAAAATTACATTAGGACTAAAGCGTTCCGGATGATCGTTTAGTTCTTTTTCCATTCCTTCTTTTGAAAAAACAAGATCTGTATCGTTAACAACAAAATGATCATTAACAGGAACAATTCTATTTCGCAAATTACCCTTCAGATAAAATAAATTGATCTCTCTCGGATACGCCTGTGCTTTATAATTTTCAGATAATTTTTCAGAAGATTGATTGACAATCTCTGAAGAAGTGTGGTTGAAAATATCATCTTCAAAAACAGAAAGCATTTCTTTTTTGAAAGCGGCGTTGTCAGGCAATAAGATCAACAGACCAAATTCCTTGAATAAATAATGAACGAATAAAAATGTTGCCTGCTCTATGGTTGAGTCTTTTTTAAACGATTTTTTAAGTAACTCAATAATGTCTTCCCCGTGTTTTTCAACCGATAATCTTCCGGCGATTTTTTCAATTAACTCAATGAGATTCGAATCGACTTTCATTCTTCCAACTGCGCCTGTTTGTCCGGCTTCCCACGTGTATTTTTCCCCATCGATCACGATATGATTCAGTTCCTCCAAATCTGCATCTTCACTTCCCATAAAAAAAACAGGAACAAAATTGTATTTTGGCAATTCTTTTTTTAAAGAATCGGCCAGCTTTACAGTATGTAAAATCTTGTACACAAAATAAAGATGGCCGGTGAAAATATTTGGCTGATGCGCAGTACAGACAGTGAAAGTATTTTCGCTCAAAAGCGCATCAACATTTGCTTTTATCGCTTCACAATCGTCCAATTCTTTGTATTGATTTGTAAATTGATCCACAAGCAACCGGCGATTGGTATGGTATTTTTTTCTTTGAGTGATCGCAGATTTTATTCCTTCCAGATTTGCAGGATGCTCATAAAAATGTTTTAATGCCGGAGCTGCATTAATATAATCAATGACAATTTTTGTAAACTTTCCTGTCTTGGAATAGGGAGTGTATTGTGATCGGAATTTTGTATCCAAAGCCTTAAAAATTTAATGGCAAAGATAGAAGTAAAAAGGAAAGTTTATTTACACGGGATTCCGACGGCAGATCAGCCTTCTTTCAGAATGTCAATACATTTTTTCAAACTTTTTCTCCAGTCTGGAATATCAATTTGAAGTATTGCTTTGATCTTTGAAGTGTCTAAAACTGAATACAAAGGCCGCTTTGCAGGAGTTGGATAAGAAGAGGTCGAAATTGGATTTATTTTGCAATTACCGTTTATCAAAGATTTTATTTCTTCAGCAAATTCATACCAGGTAGTAACGCCGCTGCCGGAATAATTTATAATGCCGGAAAAGTTTTCTCCGCGTTCTGACAGTTCAATAAATTTTATAATTACTTCTGCAAGATCAGCAGCATAAGTTGGCGAACCAATTTGATCATTGATGACATTGATTTCATTTTTCTCTTTGAACAAACGCATCATCGTTTTCACAAAATTATTTCCGAAAGAAGAATAAACCCATGAAGTGCGGATGATGAGGGAAGAAGGATTTCTATTTAAAATTAATTCTTCTCCTTTCAATTTTGAGGCGCCATACATATTGATTGGACCAACAGAATCATCTTCTTTCAACGGATGGTGAACACTTCCATCATATACATAATCAGTGGAAATATGAATGAGTTTGGTTTGATGTTCAAGACAAACATTCGCCAATTCCCCCACCGCATCAGCATTGATCAAAAAGGCTTTTTCTTTTTCGGTTTCTGCTTTGTCAACTGCGGTATATGCAGCACAATTAATGCAATAATCAATTTTATTTTTTTGAAAAAATGATGTTAGTGCTTCAGTACTTTCAATTGGTAATTCTTCTTTTGCAGTAAATAAGAATTGATATTGCGGATAACCGGAAGAGAGAACTTTTATTTCATTAGCCAATTGGCCATTGGCACCGGTTATAAGGATATTTTTTTTTAAAACAGAAGCCATTTTTTATAAATTGAAAACAAAATTATGAGAAGTGTTTTCGAGGAATGGATACTGTTGATCTTTTTCAGAAACAGTAATTTTATCAGTGGGAATTTGCCAGTCAATTTTTAAAGAAGGATCATTCCATGAAATGCCGCCTTCAGTTTCTTTGTGATAAAACTCATCACATTTATAAAATACTTCAGCGGTCCGGCTGATCACAGAATAGCCGTGAGCAAAGCCTTTTGGCACCAGAAGCTGCTTTTTATTTTCTGCTGAAAGTAAAATCGTATACGCCATAGCGTAGGTAGGAGAATTTTTTCTGATGTCAACAACCGCATCAATAATTTGTCCGCTCAAAACGCGAATTAATTTCGTTTGTGCATATGGGTTGAGTTGAAAATGCAATCCGCGAATCACTCCAAAAGAAGACCTTGCCTGATTATCCTGAACAAAATTTATTTCAATTCCTTCCCTAGAAAAAATACTCTGGTTATAACTTTCAAAAAAATAACCACGGTTATCTTCAAAAACTTTCGGTTCAAAAACTAATAATCCCGGAAATGATGTTTTAATAAACGGCATTAAGAAAAATTAAATACGGTACTGCAATTATTTTTGCGAATATAAATCTTTAAAGTATTCAATCGTTTTAACCAGGCCTGTTTCAAACCGGGTTGTAGGTGCATATCCAAGCAGATTTTTCGCACGGGAAATATCAGCAAGTGAATTGCGAATATCACCTTCTCTCGGTTCGCGATGAATTGGTTCAATATCACTTTTCAAATAATCTTTGATGGCATTGTATAAATAGTTCACAGAATAATTTTCACCAATGGCAACATTGTATACTTTATTTTTTGCTTCATCATTTGTAGATAACATTCCTCTAATGTTGATCTGCACTGCATTTTCGACAAATGTAAAATCTCTTGTTTGCTCACCATCGCCATTGATAAAAGCAGACGTATTATTCATAATCGCCTTTACAAAAAGAGGAATCACGGCCGCATAAGGTCCGTCTGGATCCTGTCGCGGGCCGAAAATATTAAAATACCGAAATCCAAGTACCGGAATCCCATACGCTTTTGAAAAGACATCAGCATATAATTCATCCGCCCGTTTACTTACTGCATAAGGCGACAAACAATTGCCGATTCTGTCTTCTTTTTTTGGCAATGCCGGTTCATCGCCATAAACAGATGAAGAAGATGCATACACAAATTGTTTGACATTATTTTCTACAGCGGATTTCAAAATATTTACAAAGCCACCCACATTTACGTCGTTTGTGCACGATGGATCTTTTATAGAACGAGGCACAGAACCCAGTGCTGCCTGATGACTTACATAATCAATTCCTTCACACGATTTTCTGCAAAAGTTTAAATCTCTGATATCGCCTTCAAGGAATTCAAATCCTTTATAACCACGCAGCACATTAAGATTTGATTCAAACCCATTTGCAAAATTATCAATCACCCTGACTTTTGCAGCTCCATTTTTTAATAAGTATTCTGAAATATGGCTTCCGATAAAACCTGCGCCTCCGGTGACCAGGAAAGAGAGCTTACTTACATCCCGGCTGTGAAATTTATTATCCAATTTTATTTTTTTTAAAGACTCCAATATTTGCGGCTGGAAATTTTTCCACGATAAATCCCTTTCAGGTCGGCCACCATTCCATGAGATTTTGTAATGCCTGCAAATGAATTGTCATCCATGCTTAAATAGGCCTTGTGAGGTACAGTAATGATCACCGCTTCATAATCATCAGCAAGATCAGGCGTTAATTCAAATCCATATTCATGATTCAATTCATCACTGTTTGCATGAGGATCAGTAACATGAACGTTCAGAGAATAAGATTTTAATTCTTTAATAATATCGGCAACCTTTGAATTCCTGATATCACTTACATTTTCTTTAAAAGTAGCGCCCATCACCAAAACTTTCGCATCTTTCACATTGCCATTTGCAGTGATAATGTGACGCAAAACTTTTTTAGCAACGTATTCGGCCATCCCGTCATTAATCACACGACCTGCAAGAATCACCTGCGAATCATAACCTAATTTTTGTGATTTATAAGTAAGGTAATATGGATCAACACCAATACAGTGACCACCTACAAGACCCGGTTCAAATTTTAAGAAGTTCCATTTTGTTCCCGCGGCAGCCAACACTTCAAAAGTGTTGATGCCCATTTTATCAAAAATAATGGAGAGTTCATTCATCAAAGCGATGTTCAAATCTCTTTGCGTATTTTCAATAATTTTGGCCGCTTCTGCTACTTTGATCGATGATGCCCTGTGAACACCGGCCTTCACCACCAGTTCATACACTTTGGCAATAGTTTCCAGACTTTCTTCATCACAACCACTCACCACTTTAACGATACTTGCGAGAGTATGCTCTTTGTCCCCGGGATTAATTCTCTCAGGAGAATAACCTAATTTGAAATCATCGCAAACCTTTAAACCAGAAATTTCTTCGATCACCGGAAGGCAATCTTCTTCTGTGCAACCAGGATATACGGTGCTTTCAAAAACCAGGTAATCGCCTTTCTTCAAAACTTTTCCAATTGTCTGGCTGGCTTTTATCACCGGAGTCAAATTAGGAATATTATGATCATCAACGGGAGTAGGAACCGCAACGATGTAAAAATTTGCTTCACGCAATTTGTCCAGACTGGCAGTAAATTCAATATCACAATCCGCAAAGGCAGAAGATTCCAATTCATTACTCGGATCCACAGAATTCTTCATCATATTTATCCGGTTCTCATTGATGTCAAAACCAATCACTGAAATTTTCTTTGCAAATTCCAAAGCGATGGGTAATCCTACATATCCCAATCCAATCACCGCAAGTTTCTTCTTTTTATCTATTAATTCCTGGTACATCATATTATTTAATTATTCTAATTTTTAATTACAATTTTTTGAACACGGGTTTTTACTCTCATTCCTGGCGCTCACCCTCATACTCTTTTCATTTCTTTCTTTCAAATTCCTTCGGTAATTTATACCAATCTTCCTTTGGCAGAGATTTAAAATACTGGTAAGTAATTTTCAAACCTTCCGCGCGGTTTACTTTTGGCTCCCAATTTAAAAGGTTTTTCGCTTTGGTAATATCCGGTTGTCTTTGTTTCGGATCATCCTGTGGCAAAGGTCTATAAACGATTTTCTGATTTGAACAGGTAAGCTTAATTACTTCTTCTGCAAAATCTTTTAAAGTGATTTGATCAGGATTTCCAATATTTACGGGTGCAGAATAATCACTCATTAACAGGCGATAAATTCCTTCAACCAGGTCATCCACATAACAAAAACTTCTTGTCTGGCTGCCATCGCCAAAAACGGTTAAATCCTCTCCACGTAAGGCCTGGCCAATAAAAGCCGGCAATGCCCTTCCATCATTCAATCGCATTCTTGGACCATAAGTATTGAATATTCTGACGATCCTTGTATCCAATCCATGAAAAGTATGATAGGCGGTTGTGATCGCTTCCTGGAAACGTTTTGCTTCATCATAAACGCCACGGGGCCCAACCGGATTTACATTTCCCCAATAATCCTCAGTTTGCGGATGAACCAGGGGATCTCCATAAACTTCACTTGTTGATGCCACTAAAATTCTTGCTTTTTTTGCCAATGCCAATCCCAAACAATTATGCGTTCCCAGTGAACCAACTTTTAGGGTCTGAATCGGAATTTTTAAATAATCTATCGGGCTGGCAGGAGAAGCAAAATGCAAAATGTAGTCCAACTTTCCAGGAACGTGAATAAATTTTGAAACATCACAATGATAGAATTCAAAATTTTCCAGTTGAAAAAGATGTTGAATATTTTTTAAATCACCCGTGATAAGATTGTCCATACCGATTACATGCATTCCTTCTTTGATAAAGCGGTCACAAAGATGTGAACCTAGAAAACCTGCAGCGCCGGTGATGAGAATTCTTTTGTTTGACACTTATTTATTTATTGCAATTATTAAATTATTCAATTATTGAAATTATTCAAATTATTGTGTTGACCCTTCAATCAGGACAATTTGCTCATTTTCACATTTTTACACTAACCACTCTTCTGCCGACGCTCACATAATGAAATCCGCATTCTTCCATCTGGTATAATTCAAAAAGATTTCTTCCATCAAAAATAACCGGATTCTTTAAAAGTGATTTTATTTTATTGAAGTCAGGCGTTCTGAATTCGCTCCATTCAGTGGCGATTACCAGCGCATCTGCATCTCTCAATGCTTCATATTGATTTTCCGCATAAAAAATTTTGTCGCCAATTTCTCTTTTTACATTTTCCATCGCTTCAGGATCATATGCCACAACTGAAGCACCTTCAAAAATTAATTCTTTAATGATTCTCAAGGCCGGAGCTTCACGGATATCATCGGTATTTGGTTTAAAAGCCAATCCCCACAAGGCGATTTTTTTCCCTTTTAATTCGTTATTGAAATACGATTTCAATTTTGGCATCAAATGAACTTTTTGTTTTTCGTTCACCTGCATTACTGCTTCCAGAATTTTAAATTCGTAATCCACTTTATGTGAAGATTTTGAAAGAGCCTGAACATCTTTTGGAAAACAGCTCCCTCCATATCCAATTCCCGGGAATAAAAATCTTTTTCCAATTCTTGCATCACTTCCCATTCCTTTTCTTACCAGATCCACATCCGCGCCAAGCCTTTCACATAATTGCGCGATCTCATTCATGAAAGAAATTTTGGTAGCAAGAAAAGAATTTGAAGCATATTTTGTAAGTTCAGCAGATCGTTCATCCATAAAAATAACCGGGTTTCCCTGCCGCACAAAAGGCGCATACAATTGACCCAAAACTTTTTTTGCCCTTTCAGAATCCGTACCAATAACGACTCTTTCCGGTTTCATGAAATCCTCCACTGCAACTCCTTCACGCAAAAATTCAGGATTGCTTACCACATCAAATAATTTTTCAGCATTTTCAATTCCTGATTTTTGAGCACTCTTCAAAACCGCCCCATGAACTTTATCTGCTGTTCCGACAGGGACTGTACTTTTATCAACAACAATCTTATAATTTCCTTCTTTTAACAGTGCCCCGAGATTTTCCGCGACGCTTAAAACAAAACGCAGATCAGCAAAGCCATCGCCATCCGGAGGTGTCGGCAATGCCAGGAAAATTACTTTGGCATCTTCAATTCCTTCTTTCAATGAAGTGGTAAATTTGAGACGTCCTTCTTTCCCATTTCTTTCAAAAAGTTTTTCAAGTCCTGGTTCAAAAATGGTAATATTTCCTGAAGATAATTTTTTTACTTTTTCTTCGTCAATATCCACACAGGTAACGATGTTTCCAGTTTCTGCAAAACATGTTCCTGTTACCAATCCTACATATCCGGTTCCGATAACTGCAATATTCATTATGATTTATTTACAAATTCTAAAACTTTTGTGGTGATATAATTTAATTGTTCTTCATCCAGCTCTGTATGTATTGGTAATGAAATTACTCTGTGGGTAAGCCAATCAGTTTTTTGCAAATGATAATCGGCGCCACCAAAAGATTCGAACATTTTTTGTTTATGAGCCGGTACGGGATAATAGATCATTGAAGGAATATTGTTTTCGGCGAGAAACGATGCAAGCGCGTTCCGATCAACGTTTTCAAGGATCAAAGTGTATTGATGAAAAACATGCTTGCAATAATCAGAACGAAAAGGAGTATGAATTTTTGCATTTGCGGCAAACGCTTTATCATAAAAATCGGCGGCCTTTCTTCTTGCATCAATATAGCTGTCGAGCAACGGCAATTTAATATTTAAAATTGCTGCCTGCAATGAATCCAGTCTTGAATTGCAACCCACCATTTCATGATAATATCTTGTTTTTTGTCCATGGTTAGCAATCATTTTTAACTTCTCAGCAAGCCAATCATCATCGGTGCAAATTGCTCCTCCATCTCCATAACAACCCAAATTTTTGCTGGGGAAAAATGAAATGCAGCCAATATCTCCGATGCTGCCTGTTTTTTTAACCGTGCCGTCTTTAAAGGTATACTCACTGCCAATTGCCTGCGCATTATCTTCAATCACAAATAAATGATGCTCTTTGGCAATCGACATAATTTCTTCCATTTCGCAAGCCTGACCGTACAAATGAACCGGAACAATAGCCTTAGTTTTTGGGGTGATCGCTTTTCTGATGGCCTCCGGATCTACACAAAATGTTTTTGGATTTACTTCCACAAAAACCGGTTTTAGTTTTAATAAAGCAATCACTTCGGTTGTTGCTACATAAGTGAACGAAGGAGTAATCACCTCATCACCAGGTTGCAAACCAAGCGCCATCATGGCAATTTGCAAAGCGTCCGTTCCATTGGCGCACGGAATAACATATTTTGAACCAAGATAATTTGCCAGGTTTTTTGAAAAATCAGCTACCTGTGGCCCACCGATAAAAATTGTACTGTCCAAAACTCCTGCAATCGCAGCATCTACCTGGTTTTTTATATTCAGGTATTGCGATTTTAAATCAACCATATGTATAGCCTTCATAGTAGCTTTTTTTTAAGGCAGCAAAGATAGGGATTGGGAGAGGAAAAGTAAAGTTTGGCAGGAATACCGTTGCCGATAATTCCCGGAGGAATTCAGAAGTCATCCTGAAAGATAAAGTTAAAACCCGCGCAGATTGCAATTTTGCTATTTTTGATAAAGAAGAGATCAAACGGGTAATCGGATATTTCATATTATCTGAAATAAATTTATCATTGCAGATGCTAAAAACCTTTCTTCCCCTTATTTTATTTATTTTTCCGCTTATGACAAAAGCTCAGGAAAAAAGAGCCCGCGATTATGGTGTAAAAATCGGCGTAATGGAAACTGGTAAACTTAACAGTATCACCGACGTTGCAGGCGTAAAAGTTGGGCAAACAACCTTAATCAAAGGTGATTCTATCCGTACCGGTGTTACCGCAATTTTACCTTATGATGGAAATATTTTTCAACAAAAAGTTCCAGCGGCGATATTTGTGGGAAACGGTTTTGGAAAACTTGCCGGAAGCACACAAGTCAATGAATTAGGCAATCTTGAAACCCCGGTTGTGCTTACCAATACGCTCAATGTTTCCACCGCAATGGACGCTTTGATCGAATATACTTTAAAGGAAAAAGGCAATGAAAATGTGGCATCAGTAAATGCAGTAGTGGGTGAAACAAACGACGGATTCCTGAATGACATCCGTGGAAGGCATGTAACGGAAGAAGATGTTTCATCAGCAATAAAAAATGCAAAAGATGGCCCTGTCGAAGAAGGCATGGTTGGCGCCGGAACCGGAACTGTTTGCTTCGGGTTCAAAGGCGGGATCGGGACCTCTTCCAGAAAATTGCCGAAAAGTTTAGGCGGCTTTACAGTTGGCGTTTTGGTACAAACTAATTTTGGTGGCGTGTTACAAATTGACGGGGTTCCGGTTGGAGAAGAATTAGGAAAATTCAGTTTTAGTAATGAACTTTTAAGTAATGCGGATGGCTCATGTATGATCGTAGTGGCCACTGATGCGCCGCTTGATCATCGGAATTTATTACGGCTTGCAAAGCGCGCTATTTTAGGTTTGGGCAAAACCGGCGGCATCGAATCTAACGGAAGCGGCGATTATGTCATCGCTTTTTCAACTGCTGAAAGTTTGCTGATCCCTTATACAGTAAATCAAAAAATAATGAACAATCCTGTTTTGCAAAATGATGAAATGTCGTCTTTATTTTTGGCAACGATTGAAGCTACAGAAGAGGCGATCATTAATTCCTTATTCGCCGCCAAAACAGTTTCAGGAAGGAATGGGCATTCTGTAGAATCTTTACCACTGGAAAAAGTAATTCCGATTTTAAGAAAATATAACCGCATTGAAAAATGAATGATTATTCCATTATTAACGGGAAATTTGTTTTAAAAAAGGAAGCAAAAATTTTAATCTCTGACCTTTCTGTTCAACGCGGTTATGGGATTTTTGATTACTTCAGAACAGTCAGTTTCCAGCCTATTTTTTTGGAGGATCATCTGGACCGTCTTTTTTATTCTGCCAGACAAATGAACCTGGAAGCGCATTTTTGCCGTGAAGAATTAAAAGAAATGATTTTTAAATTGACCGAAAAAAATCAAATTCCGGATTCGGGGATCAGAATCACTTTGACAGGCGGATATTCTGAAGATGGTTACTCAATTGCGAAGCCAAATCTATTAATCACACAATCTTCCTTTTCATTCAACAAAGAAAATTTCAACAAAGGAACCCGGTTGATCACGTATCAGCATCAGCGGCAGTTGCCTCACGTAAAAACAATCGATTATTTAATGGCCATTCATCTGCAATCTTTTTTAAAAGAAAAAAATGCGGATGATCTTTTATATTTTGACAACAATGAAATCAGGGAATGTCCGCGTTCTAATTTTTTTGCAGTGACTGAAAGAGGTGAAGTAATTACTCCTGCAAAAGATATTCTGAGAGGAATAACCCGAAAAAAGATTCTTGAATTTTCAGAATTCAACACCAAAGAAGCGTCTGTTCACGAGAATGATCTTTCTACAATAAAAGAAGCGTTCATAACCAGCACCACAAAAAATATTTTGCCGGTTCTTGAAATCAATGGCAGGCCGGTTGGAAATGGGAGACCGGGTCAGATCACCCAAATGATTTATGAAAAAATATTGTTACTAAAAGAAAATCCTCAATCAAATTAATGAAAGCACCATTTAATTATTATGATAAAATGCGATTAAAAAAATCCGTTTAGATTTGCGCTTAAAATATTTTTCTTGATTCTGATCTATCATCTTTTCCTGATCATTTACAAAGCCGGAATTTCGCTGGTTTCCATTTGGAATCCAAAAGCAAAATTATGGATCCAAGGAAGAAAAAATGTTTTTGAGAAGCTGCAAAATCTTACAGACATTTTTGAGAAAAAATCTCTACCGGTAATCTGGATGCACGCCGCAAGCCTTGGAGAATTTGAACAAGGGCGGCCTGTTTTACAAAAAATAAGAAATGAATTTACGGACGTAAATATTGTGATCACATTTTTTTCCCCGTCAGGTTTTGAAATCGCCAAAAAGAACAAGGAATTTAAAAACATTTTTTATCTCCCAATGGATTCAAAAATCAATGCAAAAAAATGGTTGAATATTTTGAAACCGGATCTTGTTCTTTGGGTAAAATATGAATACTGGTATTTTTATTTGCAGGAAATAAAAAGCAGGAATATTCCTTTGCTGATGATTTCAGGAGTTTATAGAAGCAATCAAATTTTCTTCAGATGGTATGGAACCTTTTATAAAAAAATGTTGAGTTCTTTCACGTATTTTTTTCTCCAGAATAAAAATTCAAAAGAGCAATTGGAAAAAATTATTCCAGCAAAAAAAATTACTGTTGCAGGCGATACAAGATGTGACCGGGTGATTGATATCGCTGAAAATTTTATAGAAATTCCCGGTATCAGAGAGTTTTGTAATGAAAGCAAAGTGATTGTGATGGGAAGCACCTGGGAAGAAGATGAAACGGAATGGATTCATTTTGCAAGACAACATCCCGAAATAAAATTCATCATTGCACCACATGAAATTGATGCTGAAAACATAGCGGATGTGAAGAAGGAATTTGAAGGGTCCGTTTTTTATTCTGAATGGGTCAGTGAGGTATCAGGTATTAATGATGAGGCATTGGGAAGAGAATTTCATTGCCTTATTATTGATAATATTGGAATGCTTTCCAGGCTTTATTATTATGCAACTATAACTTATGTTGGCGGCGGATTTGGTGACGATGGGCTTCATAATATTTTAGAAGCTGCGGTATATGGGAAGCCGGTTATTTTTGGGCCGGAACATGAGAAAAATTTTGAAGCTCAGGAATTGATCAATTGTGGTGGAGCGATCAGTATTGAAAATGCAATTGAACTTGAAAAAATGATCAATCAACTATTGAAAAATGAAACAGAATTATCCTCACGAAGTGTTGCCGCAAAAAAATATGTCTATAAAAATGCAGGAGCATCCGATAAAGTAATCTCATTTATTAAAGCAAATAAACTGATTTAACCAATCACTTTATTCATCCAGCAAATCATCAACGATCTTATTAAATTTCTTTTTGAATTCGGTATAGTGTTCTCCTGTTGCGGGGCCACTAAATCCACTTTCCAATTTGCGGATATTCCCTTTTTTATCTACGAAAATTGTCGTAGGAAAAGCAGCGATCGATTCAAGTTGAGGCAAGGTTTTTTCGGCTTTTTGCGGATCTGAAACAGTAACCCCGGTTATCAGAACCGGATACTCAACATCCAACCTTTTTTTAAAGGGTTGCAATGCTTTTTGTGAGCTTCCAAAATCCGGGGTCCGTTCATAAGCAAGGCCGATCATTTCGACACCCCGTCGTTGATTTTTATTGTAAAAGTCACTCAGAAATTTTGTTTCATCCATACAATTTGGGCACCATGATCCGAGGATCTGAATGATCACTACTTTATCTTTAAATCTTTTATCGTTTATAGATACCATGCTGCTATCGTCACTGTCCGGAAAACTGAAATTTAATTTCCCTGCATCCTTATTGATCGATGCTTCGGAAAAACCATCAGACACTTTTACATTCTGGTCTTTCATGGCTGACCACTCTTCAACGCTTGTCGCACCTGAATAATATTTTCCGCCGGAAATCTGACGGGCATTATCAATTTTAGCGGTAAATAAAAAGGAATGTGCACCATCAAAAGAAGAAAGCTTAAGGCTATCTCCGCTTACTACTCCCTGCAAAAAGCGGTAGTCGCCGGTTGGATCAAGAAAAGTTCCGCTTAGATAGGAACCCTGTTGTTTAAATTCTGCCACTATGTTAGAAGTTTTATTTCCGGGTTTTTTAAATTCTGTCATCCATCTTCCGGAAATATCTGCTTCAGGAGGAGCAGTAATTTTGAATCTTTCCTTATTATTAAAAGTTGCATTGAAAGGCAAGACCTGGATTCTCCTGCCATATTTTTTTATCCAGTTTCCTTGCAGGTTTCCTCCCTCCGTAATCTTTGCCTGAAAAGAAGACTCGAAAAAAGGCATTTGAATAAATATGGAATCGGCACGGGTTTCAACGCTATCCACCAATAAATGTTCACTACCATTTATCACATAAATAATTTTTTTACTGGCACTATCTTTTGTTTTAAAATTAAAAACAATTTGATGTCCGTCCGCTCTGTCGATCGTTGCCCGCCAAAAACCATTTTTTAATTTTACTGATTGTTGCGCATCACAGAAAGAAAAGAGAATAATTGTAAAAAAGGCAAATAAAAGAGAAAACTTATTTGGAGATAATTTTATTTTTTGAAAGAACATTTTTCTTTTTTTTATTACTAGGGTACAAATTAATGAATAAAAATTAAGGGTTGATTGATTTTTGATTTCAATTAACTTTATTATAAATCTTCGCTCATTTAAAATTTAAAGTGCTTGAAATAAAAACGAAAAAACTTTTATTGAGAATTTCTATTCTTACATTACAATCAATTTTTTGCAATTTTTTTATAACTCACTGAGATTCCTTTTATAAGCGAAGAACTAAACCCCTGGTGTTCCATTTCATTCAAACCGGCTATAGTGCAGCCTTTCGGCGTAGTTACTTTATCAATCTCCTGCTCGGGATGAGTCTTTTTTTGCAACAATAATTCTGCAGCACCTTTTACCGTTTGTTCTACAATAAGGTTGGCTGTTGCCACATCAAAACCAATTTCAATTCCACCCTGTATACTGGCACGGATAAAACGCATGGCATATGCCGTGCCACAAGCGCCAAGGATTGTCGCAGCTTCCATTAATTTTTCATCAATCACTGCTACTTTTCCTAATGTCGAGAATATTTTTTCTACAAAATCGATTTGTGAGGTTGCGGCGTTGGTAAAACTTAAACAAGTCATACTTTCCCGGATGGAAACTGCCGTGTTGGGCATCGCTCTGAAAACAGGCAATTTTTTTTGAATGATTTCTTCAATATCAGCAATTAAAATTCCCGTAACAACAGAAACAATGATATGTTTTGAACCAAGTTCATTTTTAAAACTGTTGACTACATCACTTACCTGGTAAGGCTTTACAGCGAGAATAATTAATTCACTGTTATGGACTGCATCCGCATTATCAGAAGTAATTTTTACACCTTTATCTTTAAAATTCTGAAGTGTGTCAATTTTTCTTTTTGTAATGGTAATCTCTGAGGGTTTACAAAATTTGCTTTTTAATAAACCTTCCGCAATTGCGGTCCCTAAATTTCCGCCACCAATGATCGCTATTTTTTTGGTCATGACTAATTTGATTAATAAATTATCCTAAATATTTTTACAAAGATGAAGTATTGATTCAATAACCGGATTTTTTTTCGCATCTCTTAATAAAATTTTCAGCACCATTTGTTCAGAATTACAAGATGGTATTTTTGTGCAGGCGTACTTTTATTAGCCGGGTATTACTTTCGTGTAAGCATTACCGTTATGCAATTTTAAAAGAAATTTTCTTTTAAAAAACAGGGCAAAGTGTTTGTTGGCGATCGCCATTGAAAGTGTTGTAAAATCCTTTATTAAGGAGATTAAACTCATCAGCACCAAAAGAACGGTTGAAATTTTTCAGTGAAGAAGTAGTAATGTCATAGCTGAAAGTAAAACGGATATTATTGATCTGTAAACCAACAGTTGGAATAAATGAATCGCCATAACGATAAAATAATCCACCGGTAATTATTTTTGAACCGTCGCCGGAAAGATTATAATCGGCATTCATTCCAAAAACAAGTTCGCTTGCTTTTGCCATTGTTGTATAATAACCAGCCGGATTGATGATCACATTATCGCTCATTTTTACAATAGCATTGATAAATCCGATGTGTCGCATATCAATCCGGCTTGCCCCATCCTCGTCGAAAAAAGTTTCTCTGGGCCTGTTAACATGATGGATAGAATAACCTGCATTAATATAAATATCTTCAGTCGGAAAATAGGCATAATTAATGCCGGCCTGCATATCAAAATAACTGACGCTGTTATTGAGTATTTGAACAGAGGTAGGCAATGTTGCATCAAAAAAATGCCCGTCAAACTGATCTGGAAAAGTGAGCTTACTCTGATCAATTCTTTTATTCGCCCATCCTACATTAAAACCAGCGGTTAGAAGACTACTTAAACCGAGCATCTGATGATAGGCGATTGATCCATAAATTTTAGTAGAAGTAAGACTTCCTGTTCCTGCTACATCACGAAGAACAACGCCACCTAAGCCCATCCATCCGGTTTCAATTCTGTCTCTGAAAACCTGCGCATCACCATAAATACTCATCGTTTTATAAGGCATCGCCATTATGTTGGAATATTGATTGCGGTAAGAAGCACCAAGCCGATAATCAGCGTCAGGAATAAACCCCGTGTTTGCCGGATTGGTAAGAAGTGGATTATTAAAAAATTGCGAAAAATGTAAATCCTGTGCAAATGCTTGCCGCATCCCCATTAAAGAAGAAAAAAATAAGAAAAGTATTTTCAATTTCTTTGACATATAATTATCGCAATAATGTTATATCGCCCGTTTTTGTTATTTTCTGACCATTTGAAAAAGTAACTGACAAAGTATATGCATACACATCCATTGGCTGTAATTTTCCTTTGTAAGTTCCATCCCATGAACTTTTAATAGAATGACTTTCAAATACTTTTTGTCCCCAACGGTTATAAATTGACCACTGCATCTCCTTGATTCCAAAACCAACTACATTGATCGTGCTGTTGGCACCAAATTTACCCGGTGTAAATGCAGAGGGCACATCTACCAGTGGTTTTATTATTGACCGTACATCTATACAGGTATCATCGCTACAACCGGCATCATTAATAGCCGTCAGGCAAACGTTATAAGTGCTTGTTGCATCGAAAATGTGTTTCGGATTTTCTAAAGTAGAGGTATCTCCATCACCAAAATTCCACGCGTATTTTGTAGCTCCCTGTGAATGATTCACAAAATTGGTGAATGTATTTTCCTTTGGTTCTGTTGGGTTAAATGTAAAGGAAGCTATTGGTATCGGGCTAACTGTTATAGTAAAAGTGGTATCATCAACTTTGTTGCATGATGTAGAATCATAAGCTGTCAACTTCACTGTATAAGCTCCTGTTTGTGGGTAAAGGTGTGATGGATTATCCTCCGTAGAAGTCTGTCCATCACCAAAGTCCCATAAGAAGTTAAGGCCTCCAAGAGAATTATTTGTAAAGACTGCATTGTAAGGAACGCAACCATTTGCAGGAGTTGCAAATATTGCTTTTACTTCCGGTGAAAGCCTGATTGTTTTGATTGTATCAGCGGGCGAATTACAATAAGTCGTATCATCAATAGACAATGAAACTTTATAAGTGCCAGCACTGGCGAATGTATGATTTACCGGATTTTGATCCTGAACTACCAAAGGCGAGTTATCCCCAAAATCCCAGGTAAAAATTCCAGGCTTAAAGGTGCCGCGGGTTGCTGTGGAAGTATTGGTAAAATTGTAACTTAAATTAGTACACGGTTGCAATTTCTGAGAAATAAAATCAAGGCTGGCTTTATTATCGCCAACGCGGATACGCTTGTATGAAGTATCAGAAATATTACAAGTGGTGCTGTCTATAGTTACTAACATAACATGATATAGGCCAATCTTTTCATAAACATGAGAGCTAGCAGGAATTGTAGTGGTGTCACCGGTTCCGTCACCAAAATACCAATAATACCGTTTGCCTTTTTTAAGAGAATCAGAAAAATCTACCTGCAAAGGCACACAACCGGCGGTATCGTTCGGCACACCATTAATGGATGTATGCAATCCTGATCTTACACCTGAAAAATCCATCTCAACCTTTAGCATTCCCAGATTGCATTTTCCATTGTTCTCCCCACCTGCCTGGTTGCTCTTTGACCATGCTCCCGGCGTTCCTGAAAAAGCAACAGTTCTAAAACAATTGGCACAAATAGCCTGGTAGATGACGCCATTTCTGTCAAACCTGCTTGTGCCACCATCCACATGATCCCCAAAAGTCAACGGAGATGTATTGCCGAGCGGAGGATCCTGTTGGCCAAAGAAGCTTCCATACAATTGAGATGCCGCGTCTTTCTTTAAAACAAAGAAATAAAAATCACTTCCTGAAATATCTGTTTGAGCTTTTATTGCATCAGGAGTGACCGGCATTCCCTTTGTATTTCCTTTTGAAAATCCCGCGTTTGATTTGCCACCCCAGCCTGAAACGTATACATTTTCACATCGATCTACTAAAAAAGCGGTAGGAGAAATATTAGGAACAGGTGAATTAACTGATCCAAAAACGGTGGAATAAACGAATGTGCTAAGATCTGGTTCAAGTTTTGAAATAAATTGTTTAGCCCCTGTATTAGAATAAGCAGCGTTAATTACAGGCATATTTCCTTCAGAAGTACCCATTACATAAATAAATCCAAATTTATCTGTTTCAATTCCATATATCTGATCGGCTTTGGCAGTTCCAATATAAGTTCCTCTGATCGCATTCGTCCCTGTACTATTTAATTCAACCACAAATCCATCACAAGGATCACCGGTGCTGTTTGTACTACTCAAAGTCGCATTTGCGGGTTTTATTACTCCGGTAGTTGGTATATTTTTAAAGAAATCGTTGCTCGCTGTTCCGCCTGCTACATAAATGTTTCCATTATCACCCAATGTAAGAACATACGCTGCATCATCATCACTTCCTCCCAGCAGCGTACTAAATAAAACAGAATTACAATCCGGATTTAATTTCAATAGAACTGCATCCTGTCTTCCCGCAGGGGTTCTTTGAAAAGCTCCGGGTGTTGTTCGAAAAGCACCTTGCGAATTTGAAGTTGAGGAAGTACATGAGGCTACGTAGATATTATTGGAGGCATCCAGCAAAACTTCGCTTCTTGCATCATCACCATAGTTTCGTTTAAGTGAAGTAAGCTCACGTAAGGTTTCACCTCCTATATTTACTCCGTCATCTCCTGAGCCTCCAATCTTCATTGATCCAATAATATTTCCTCCGGTCGGATCTAATTTGGTAACAACAATATCATAACCGCCGCCCTCTCCGAATTTTGTTGTTGCCGGATAATTATCTGAGTTTGATCTTCCCGCAAGGATCAGATCTCCCTTTGCATCAACAATAAGACTATGCGGTTGTTCCTCAGCAGAGCCGCCAATATAAGTTGCGTAAATCCTGTTTCTGCCATCAGGAGAAAGTTTCATAATTGCGATATCATAACTTCCATTAAAAGTCTGATCGTATCCGGTGGCGCCATCAGAAAAATTATCACCAAATACAATTCCACCACCATAAAAAGAGCCATCAGGGCCGTAAGTAGCGGTAAATCCCCAATTATCTGATTTACTTCCTGAATAAGAGAAAAATATTAATGTCGGGTCAATGATGAGCGTTTTATCCGGTGAGTAATTCTTTACTTTAAATTTCACCACATCGCCTTTAATTTCATAACGACACTCCAATTGCTGTTTTTGATTGTCAATAACCTGGTAAGTGTATGGTTTTAATTCTTTGTTTACGCCCAGCGGGGTGGTAATATTCAGTTGACGGTTTTTGACGGAAAGTTTTTGTGCACCTTTGTACCTCATGGCAATATCATCAATTTTTGCTCCCGGATTGACAATAAAATCATACTTCAAATTATCGGCTGCATCGGTATAATACCTGATATCAATTCCGGGATAAATATTTTTATAAGTAACTCCCAGGTAAATTTTACAATTGGATGCCCACTTGCTTTGATCATTTCCGATGAAATAATTATTTACAGAAGGAACAGGTTTGTCAGGAATGATTTGGGGAGTTCTGGCATTCACAAATTCTACAGAATAATTGTGGCCATGAATTTTCATGTTTTCAATTTTCCTGTTTGCATTCATATTTCCGGAATCTGCAAAATGACGGCTTATTTTAATATTATCAAGATCTTCAGGATTGTATTGAGAAATCGTAAATCCTTTTTCAGTTAAAAAAATTGAACCGCTGCCGGCATCACTTTTAAATTTTATTTTTTGATCCCACTGGCCTTTATTCTCAATAAACTGAACCTGGGCAAATAAATTTTCAGTAACAAAAAATGTTGTAATAACAAGAAAAATAAAAAAAGACAAACATTTTTTTAAATGTTGTATCGAAAATAGTTTTGCCATATAAATGAAAAAGAAATGGTAGTAAAAATTAAAAACGAAAGAATTTAACCCAAAAATTAAATTTACGAAAGAATTATAACAAGCGTTTGAAATTAAATTTTTCAGTTTTCATTTAATAACTTCTTAACATAAAGGGTTAGAAAAAAACAAGTTATGAAATTTTACTCCAGGCTGTTTTGCCTTTTTCGCCTTCCAGAAATTGTTTCAGGCACTGGTTTTCAGAGGAGGATAATGCTGGATCTTGTGAGATGATTTTTTCCGCAGTGAATCGCGCCGCTTCCAAAATCTGGCGGTCTTCTATGATATTGGCTAATTTAAAATTCAATAAACCGCTTTGTTTTGTCCCCTCAATATCTCCCGGTCCACGAATTTCCAAATCTTTCTCTGCAATTTTAAAGCCATCATTCGTATCGCACATAATTTTCAAACGCTGTTTTGCGTCTGCTGATAATTTTACTTTTGTAGAAAGAATACAATAACTTTTTTCGCTGCCGCGTCCTACCCTTCCCCGTAACTGATGAAGTTGCGGAAGACCAAATTTTTCTGCGCTTTCTATCACCATCACACTTGCATTGGGAACATTTACTCCCACTTCTATCACAGTTGTGGAAACCATTATTTGCGTGTCGCCACTGACAAACCGATTCATATTTGTTTGTTTCTCAACCGGCTTTTGCCTGCCATGAACCATGCTGATATAATATTGCGGTTCAGGAAAATAAGCTTTCACTTCTTCATATCCGCGCATCAGGTCTTCAAAATCTAATTTCGCAGATTCTTCAATCAGCGGATAAATGATGTATGCCTGACGTCCAAGTTTTATTTCAGATTTAATAAAATTCATCACTTGTGGCCGGGTATATTCCATTCGATGAACAGTAACTATCGGTATTCTTCCCGGAGGCATTTCATCCATGACGCTGTAATCCAGATCGCCATAAGCGGTGAGTGCAAGTGTTCGTGGAATGGGCGTGGCTGTCATTACCAAAATGTGAGGATTGATATCATTTTTATCCCAAAGTTTGGCTCTTTGCGCCACTCCAAAACGATGCTGCTCATCAACAATTGCAAGACCAAGATTTTTAAACTGAACAGTATCTTCTATCAATGCATGTGTTCCAGTTAATATCGAAATTTCTCCTTCAAGGGTTGCTTTTAAGACAGTTCTTTTTTCTTTTGCAGATGATGAGCCGGTAAGAATTCCAATCTTCACGGGGATGTCTTTCAGCATCGTTTTTAAACTTTCAAAATGTTGCCTGGCCAGGATTTCTGTTGGCGCCATAAAGCAACTTTGAAATCCATTATCAGCGGCAATCAGCATCGTCATTAAGGCAACCATTGTTTTTCCGCTTCCAACGTCGCCTTGTAAAAGACGATTCATTTGTTTGCCACTGCCCACATCTTTCCTTATTTCTTTCAACACTCTTTTTTGAGCGCCGGTTAATTCAAATGGAAGATAACGATTGTAAAATTCATTAAAAAGATTGCCAACTTTTGAAAAAACCAATCCTTTTGAAAAAGTGTTTCGTTTAAATCTTACCAAACCCATTCGCAATTGGGAAAGAAAAAGTTCTTCAAATTTTAATCGCTTTACTGCATTTTCATAATCAGGTTGTGAAACGGGAAAATGAATATTTTTATAAGCATCAAATCTTTTTATAAGGCCAAATTTTTGCAAAATATCTGCAGGAAGATTTTCAGGAACATCTTTTTCAGAAAGCATTTGCAAAAGGGTGAAAGTTAAGTTTCCCATCTGCCTTCCGCCCATGTTTTTTGCTTTTAACTTTTCTGTGCCCGGATAAACCGGTTCTAAAAAACTTTTGGCATTTTTATTTGCTTCAGATAATAATTCCATTTCCGGATGGGTGATCTGCGGCGTGTTCAAAAAGAATCCCGCTTTGCCAAAAACAAGAAACGGCGATCCGATATGAAGCGACTTTTGAATCCAGCTTATTCCCTGGAACCAAACTAATTCCAACTCGCCTGTTCCATCATAAAGAGTAGCGACCAGCCTTCTTCCACGGTTTTCGCCAAGCGTTTCAATAGAGGTAATTTTTCCTTTTACCTGTACATAGTCAGTGTCAGAACTGATTTGGCTGATTGGTGTTATCTGAGTCCGGTCGATGTGGCGGAAAGGAAAATATTGCAGCAAATCCTTGAATGTAAAAATGCCGGCTTCCTTTTTCAAAATATCGCCGCGAAAAGGGCCGACACCTTTTAAATATTCTATCGGATTATTTAGTATGGAAGCTGAATTAGTAATGATATTTCTCCTTTTTTGCTTTGAATAATACAAATATAACAAGTTGTAGTTACAAGAAATTTAAAGGTAAAACCAAACTTTTTGTCTCACTGACACAATAAATTTTACTTTTTTCTGTTTAAGTAAATGATCCGGAAATATTAGATTTTTTTTCTGTTAAAAACGGCACAAAATGCAGTGTTCAAAGCCGTTTGACAACAGAAAAAAACCATTCTATCGTACCTTTGCAGGGCACTTAAAAAACAAAATCCATTTTTTAAAAGCGTTCCGGCATCGCTAACCAAATTTGAAAATATCAGCAAATATTTTTGCAATTATTAATGAAAATCCGTTAAACATCTAATGAAAAACATCCTGAAGAAACGTTTCGCATCTTTATCTCTGCTTTTTATTTTTTTAATTCCCTTACCTTTTGTTTTTGCAAGGTTAAAACCAGTTAGATTACCGGTTACCACTGCTGTTGAAAAAGTTGCAGCCCGTGCTACATCAAATGAAACTCTTGCCAAATTATACATTTATGATAGCCTTCAATTAAATGATCTTGGTTTGTCAAAACAAGCTTTTGTTGAAGGAATAAAAGGATATAATTACTTGCGTGGACAAGGAAAACTGAACAATGATAATGTTTTATCGATTGTGGATTTTAGCCTGCCATCAACTCAAAAGCGTTTGTTCGTGATTGATTTGCAAAATTTAAAACTCCTTTTCAATACTTATGTTGCTCACGGACGTAACTCAGGAAAAGAATTTGCCAACAAATTTTCAAATAATCCTGAAAGTAATATGAGTAGCCTTGGATTTTATATCACAAAACAAAGTTATAATGGCGAACACGGGCTTTCTTTAAGATTAGAAGGAGAAGAAAAAGGAATTAACGACAATGCAGCCAGCCGTGCAATCGTAATTCACTGTGCTGATTATGTAAGTGAAGCAACGATAAAAGCACTTGGATATATTGGCAGAAGCCTTGGCTGTCCGGCCTTACCTAAAAAATATACAAAGCCAATTATCGAAACAATAAAAGACGGTTCATGTCTTTTTGTATATAGCCCAAGCAAAAAATATCTTTCAAACTCAGAGATATTACAAGATGCATCCTGATTTTTAGAGGAACATCCTATCTTCCCGGATTCTGGTTTTTATTTTATTAAAAAAATCAATTTATTTTACAAATCTAAATTGGCTAAAATATATGAAACCAAAAATAGCATTTGTAACGGGCGGTTATTCGGGGGAAGCAGAAATATCCTATCAATCTGCTAAAACGATTGAAAAAAATATTGATCCTGAGAAATTTGATTATTATAAGATCGACATTACTCCTGAAGGATGGTTTCATGAATTAGCCAACTGCGAAAAGATCCAGGTTGATAAAAATGATTTTTCTCTTTTTATCGATGATAAAAAAATTATATTCGATGCTGTGCTTGTTGGCATCCACGGTACTCCCGGTGAAGATGGAAAACTACAGGGTTATTTCGACATTCTCAATTTGCCTTACACTTCATGCGATTGCGCCATTTCTGCGCTGACTTTTAATAAAAGATACACTGTTGCTGTTGCTTCTTTTGCAGGAATAAAAGTGGCCAATTCAGTTTTATTATTCAAAAAAAATTATCAAAGCCCGGATGAGTTAGTGAAAAATTTGAAGTTTCCTGTGTTCGTAAAACCAAACAATGGCGGATCAAGTATCGGGATGAGCAAGGTAAATTCTCCTTCAGAAGAATTAGGTGTAGCAATAGAAAAAGCATTCAAGGAAGACGAACAGGTTTTGGTAGAAGAATTTATCAAAGGCCGCGAATTCACCATTGGGGTTTTTAAATCAAAAGGAAACATCATCGCCTTACCGATAACAGAAGTGATTACCAAAAAAGATTTTTTTGATTACGAAGCAAAATATTTAGGAGCCAGTGAAGAAATAACTCCCGCAGAAGTGGATGAAAGCGTTTCTGAGCAGATAAAAGCTGAAGCCATAAAAATTTATCAAATCTTTAATTGCCGTGGAATTATCAGGATCGATTTTATTTATAACGAAGAAGATAAGCTGCCTTACATGCTGGAAATAAACACTGTACCGGGACAAACTGAGGCAAGCCTTGTCCCCCAGCAAGTTAGAGCAATGGGCTGGACTTTGATGGAATTTTACACTGCGATGATCGAGGAATGTTTAGCTGTTTAAATTTCTTAAATTGCACCACTTTATTTTTTCACTTATCTATGTACACGTGTTTAGATTTATAACAAAACAAAGTTTTCTTGTAAACCTGCTTATAGCACTGGTTTTGGTTTTCCTGCTCGGATTTTTATTTTTTCAATCCCTTGGCTGGATCACACATCACGGTGAATACCTGAAAGTTCCTTCCGTAACCGGTAAAAACGTAGATGTTGCAGTTGATCTTTTAGAAAAGGAAGGGTTTGAAGTGGTCATTACTGATTCTTTATATAATGACAGTTTGCCTTTGAATATTGTAAAAAAACAATTACCTGATCCTGATGCGACCGTAAAAGTAAACCGTACCGTTTTTTTGAATGTAAATCCAACAACTTTACCGATGATCGAAATGCCGAATCTTGAAGGATTAAGCTACAGATTTGCTTTGGATAAATTGTCAAAAAATCATTTAAAATTAGGCGACACAACATATCGTGCCGATTTTATGAAAGGCTCTATTTTGGAACAAACTTATAACGGCAAAAAAATTGCCGCCGGTTCAAAGATCAAGTGGGGATCATCGATTGACCTGGTAATTGGCGGGGGACTAATAGCGGAAAAAATTCAGGTTCCCCAACTCGTAGGGTTAACGGTTACTGATGCAAGGGCACTTCTAAAAGATAAAGGAATTATATTAGCTGCTATTTTAACCTTCGGCGACATTACTGATACTGCAAATGCTTATATTTTTAAACAAAACCCGGACGTATATACTTTCTCAAACGAACCTGCATATATTCAACCGGGGCAGACCATGGACATCTGGATCCAAGCTGAAAAACCGGTGGCTGATACTTTAAAAACTGATAGTTTAAATATTTTAAAACCATAATTGTCATGACAAATATTTCTGTGGAAGAATTAAAATCAAGAATGGATGCCGGCGAAAAATTAAATCTTTTAGATGTTCGCCAGCCGGAAGAAACTGCCGAATTCAATATTGGCGGCATTGCATTTCCATTAGGGAAAATACAGAGCATGCAGACAGAAGATATTGAGAATTTAAAAGATGAAGAAGTGATCTGTTATTGCCGGAGTGGCAACAGAAGCGGAACAGCTGCTTTGGTTTTAGAACAACTTGGTTTTAAAAATGTAAAGAATTTAACTGGTGGAATGTTGGCGTGGAGAGAGAAGTTTTAATAGTCAAATAGGGAAAGGGGAAAAGGGGGAAATTTAAAAGTTTGTGCTTTGTATCAAATCGCTGAATAACCGCGGTTTTGTACAACATCCCCTCCACCAATGAGGAGAGAAATTTGCTTCACAAACAATGAAAATTTCACCACCACAAAACCAAAAGCCATAAGTCCAACACTTGTACGAATCCAGGCAAGAAATGTACGCTCGTTGGCTAAATGATTGGCTGTATTTTGATCCTTTTCAGTCACAGGCATTCGACATTAATTTTGCGGTGTCTTAGAATTTTCCGGAAAGTAAATTTCAACACAATTCAATAACTATTGCGCTTGCCCCGCCTCCGCCATTGCATATTCCTGCTGCACCTAATTTCCCTTTATTTTGTTTTAAAACATTTATTAAAGTAACAATAATCCTTGCACCACTTGCCCCTAATGGATGCCCTAAAGCAACAGCACCCCCGTTCACATTTACTTTAGCCGCATCTAACTTCATGTTTTGGATATTTACAATGCCTACGACGCTGAAGGCTTCGTTCAGTTCAAAAAAATCAATATCACTTATTTCCAGGCGTGCTTTTTTTATCGCCTTTGGAACAGCCAAAGATGGAGTTGTAGTAAACCATTCCGGCGCCTGTTCCGCATCAGCATAACTGATAATTTTTGCGATCGGTTTCAATCCCAAACTGTCCGCTTTTTCTTTGCTGATCAAAACCAACGCAGCCGCGCCATCATTGATAGTGCTTGCATTGGCTGGGGTTACACTTCCTCCTTTTTCAAATGGAGATTTTAAATCAGCGATTTTATCAAACTTTACATTAAAAGGCTCTTCATCTTTCAGCATCATCACCGGTTCGCCCTTTCTTTGCGGAATTGCCACACCTACAATTTCATTTTCAAATCTTCCTTCATTTTCAGCTGTCTGGCTGCGTTTGTAACTTTCGATGGCAAATTCATCCTGTTGCCCCCGGGAAATATGGCATTCCCTGGCGCATAATTCCGCAGCATTTCCCATTGCATAGTCTTTGTAAACATCGGTCAGGCCATCTTTTGCCATTCCATCAATGAGGTTGGTATTTCCATATTTATTCCCCCATCGAACAGCCGGCGCATAAAACGGCGCACTGCTCATATTTTCCATTCCGCCGGCAACAACTACATCTGCATCGCCCAATAAAATGCTTTGTGCCCCATTCATAATTGCTTTCATTCCGCTGGCACAAACCTTATTTACTGTAGTACAACAAACATTATTTGGAAGTCCTGCAAAGATCGCGGCTTGCCTTGCTGGTGCCTGACCAAGATTCGCTTGCAACACGCAACCCATATACACTTCCTGCACATTTTCCGGTTTTATTCCGGCTCTTTCAACAGCGGCTTTTATGGCAGTTGCGCCCAGTTTTGTCGCCGGAATATCTTTTAAACTTCCTCCAAAACTTCCAATTGGCGTGCGAACCGCAGATAGAATATATACTTCTTTTTTATCCATAAAAATATTTATAAAACAAAGATAGGAAAATTAGGCGCGGCCACGGTTTTCCAAAAACCAGGAAGGTATTAAGGTCACTCCTTCCAATTTACACTTTCTTAAAATGCCTTCATGGTTTCGTTGTTGGTAAATTTTTTGCATTCGTATGTAGTTAAATAATAATTAGCAAATCAGCTACGCTGAATCAGAATAAATTTCGGATATTTATAGCTTTATAAATGCCGGAAATTATTTTACTTCGCATTAATCGAAAATCAAAAAAATTATGAGCAAAACAATTATTTCAATGAAAAATTTTGTGGCAACAATGATCGTTACAACAGCCATTTCCATACTTCTTGCCATTATTTCTTTGATTTGGACTTATTGATGTTGCCCCGATGTACCGGGAACACGCGGAGATAACCTTCGAACATACCAAAATGATCTCCGTAGATACGGAAATGTCTCCGAACAAACGGAAATGATCTCCGAGGACCGGGAATGGTCTCCGAACATACGTAAATGGTCCCGAAGGCGTCAGAAAATGATTTGAGGTGATATGGCTAAAAAAAATATTCAGTTTAAAATTCATTTCGTTCCACAACGAAAGAAGTAAATGATACCGCAGGAAACTATACAACAAATCGTCAGCAGGATTGACATTATTGAGATCGTCAATTCTTTTGTGAAATTGAGAAAAAGAGGCACAAATTATATTGGATTATGCCCTTTTCACAACGAAAAATCTCCTTCTTTTACTGTTTCTCCATCAAAAGAAATTTACAAATGTTTTGGCTGTGGAAAAAGCGGAAACGCCATCAGTTTTTTGATGGAGCACGAAAAATACAGCTATGTAGAAGCACTAAAATGGCTCGCGGCAAAATATAATGTAGAAATTGAGGAAAAAGAAACCAGCCCTGAATTCAAATTACAACAGCAAACATCGGATAGCCTTTACATCATCAACAAATTTGCACAGCAATTTTTTTCTGATACTTTATTTAATTCAGAAGAAGGAACCAATGTGGGGCTGAGTTATCTGAAAGAAAGAGGATTTCGCGAAGAAACCATCAAAAAGTTTGAATTAGGTTACAATCCTGAAGCACGCGACACCTTCACAAAAGCGGCAATTGAAAAACAATTTAATAAGGACTTTTTAAAAAAAGCTGGATTAGTAGTAGAAAGAGACAGCGGCTTGCAGGATAATTACCGGGGCCGGGTTATTTTTCCCATTCACAACCAGTCGGGAAAAGTCACCGGATTCGGAGCGCGGTTAATCCGGAAAAATGATAAAGCACCAAAATACATCAACACGCCTGAGAATGAAATTTATGTAAAAAGTAAAATTTTATATGGCTCATGGTTTGCCCGCCAGGCAATTGATAAAAATGATGAATGTTTGCTGGTAGAAGGTTATACGGATGTCGTTTCTCTTCACCAGGCAGGTATTGAAAACGTGGTTGCCAGTGGCGGAACTTCTCTTACACCGGATCAATTGCGATTGATCAGGAAATATACTTCCAATCTTACGATTTTATATGATGGAGATACTGCCGGTGTGAAAGCTGCTTTGCGTGGCCTCGATCTTGCATTAGAAGAAGGACTAAATGTTCAACTCGTTTTGCTTACTGATAATGAAGATCCCGATAGTTATGTCAATAAATACGGTGCTGCACAATTAATTACTTATATCAAAGAAAATAAAAAGGATTTTATTTTATTTCAACTGGAATTTTCTTTGGCAGAAGCAGGAAATGATACGAATAAAAAAGCACAAATCGTTAATAGAATTGCCGAATCTATTTCAAAAATCAATAAAGAAGAAGACTTTACCAAACAGCAGGATTATATCAGAAAAGCCGGGGAGATTTTAAAAATTGATGAAGGCGGATTACATAATCTTGTCAACAAATTTTTGCGGGAAAAATTAAGCAAAGACGAAAAGAAATTCTTCCAGCAGGAAAAAGTTTCGCAGGAACCAGGAAGCGAGATTTCCGGGATCTCAATTGAAGATCCCGAGTCCCTGGAACTGATAAAAGATGAGATCTATCATGAAAGATCGCTGGTAAGATGTTTGTTAGAATATGGACTTTTGGAATGGGAGACAGAAAAAAGAGTAGCAGATTATTTATTGAACGATTTTCTGGAAGAAGATACGATCGAAGATGAAATGCTGAAAAAAATTATCGGCACTTATAAAATTTGGTATGAAGAAAAACTGGAACCGACCGCAAAAAACTTTTTATATTCTGAAGATATCCAAATGGGCAATGCTGTTGTCCACCTGATAGAATTTCCGTATGAGGTGAGTGATGGCTGGACCACAAAATATGAAATGGCCGTTCCCACCAGAGAAGATAATTACAAAAACGATATTACTTCCACGCTTCGTTACCTTGAATTGAAAAAAATAAAAAAACTCATAACGGTGAATGCGGAGGAATTAGGAAAAACGACCTCAGCTGATCGCCAGATGTTGTTAATTCAAACACATTCTCACTTAAAAACAATGGAAATGCAATTGACAAAAGAGATTGGAATGGTGATTATGAAATAGCCCTACTCCTTAATTTGTCCTGGTTATTTAGTTAAAATATTTAATCGGGTTTTTAAAATCCTTCTGCTTCTGCAAATTTTCTTGAATCGGGTTTCATTTTAATAACTTTTGAAGAAGTAGCTTTTGGTTTAATTTGTTCGCAAACGGCTGCCTTGGTAAAACGTTGAGCGCTCCAAACATAATCCAGCACTACTTTTTCACCTACTTCATAGCCCAGGTCAATTAAAAAGTCCCAGGAGCCCTGGCGGTTCAGGTCACTTACAATCTTTGAAGCCTGCTTTGGAAAAGCGATCCATAACTTGGTTTCATTGCGTAAAGCCGGAGTAAGTTCAGTAAAAATTTTTTGCAACTGATGTGAATTTAATGCGAAGACAAGAGCAAAATCAACTTTCCGGATTTTGAGGAGCTGTGTAACATTCTTTGAAAATGATAGCTTTGAAAATTGTTTCTCAATAGTGGAAGGAAGACCTTGTATTAACAGATTTTTCTCATCCTCTAATTGCAATTTTTCAAACATTGTTTGAGACATAAGCGAACCAATATTTAAGATTAAAAAATGAGTCTATAAATACCTGCATCACTTTTGTTTGTAAAAATTAAAACATAAAAATTGTAGAAATGCAGCTTAGACAGGTGCAAATTTACAAAAAAATTCGGTTGAAGCCATAAAAAAACCCTGCAAAAGCTGGTGCAGGGCTAATTTCCACGTTAAAATTTTACTGGTTTTACTTAACAGGTTTATAGTACTTCAAGGCTTCAGGCATCTCGGCTTTTAATTTAGCAATCCTTTTTGAATCAACCGGGTGATCACTCAGAATTTCCGGAGTCTTATTTCCCCCACTTAATTTTGCCATTCTTTCCCAAAGTGGGATCGCTTCTCTCGGATTATAACCGGCCATTGCAGCGAAGATCAAACCATAATGATCCGCTTCTAATTCCTGGCCGCGCGAATTAGGAAGTAAGACCCCAATTTGAGCACTTGGTGCATAAATAGCATTAAAAATATTATTTGCCTGGGCATTTCCGGAAGTAAATAAATCACCTCCGATTCCAATTCCCTGAGCCAACAATGCCTGGCTTATTCTTTCCTGTCCATGGTGTAAAACGGCATGTGATATTTCATGGCCCAGAACGATTGCCAAACCCGCTTCATTTTGTGTCACTTGCAATAATCCTGTATAAACAACAACTTTTCCACCTGGCATGCACCATGCGTTCACTTCAGGATTTTCTATGAGGTTAAATTCCCATTTATATCCTGCCAATTGATTGGCCAGTCCCTGTTCAGAATAGTATTTTGTAATAGCGTTTGCAATTCGTGAACCAACACGCTTTACCATTTCGGCATCTCTATTTGCAGAAGCGCTGACCACTTTATTTTGCGAAAGAAAAGTTTGATATTGGGTAACCGCTTCCTGTTGCAAAGTTGATTCAGAAACCAACGATAACTGACTTCTTCCTGTTATTTTATTCGTAGTACAAGCAGTAAAAAAAACGCTTGAACTTATTAAAAGTATTAGCCACTTTTTCATTTGATATTATTTTTTTAGTGTTATAAACAATTGATGTACCAAATTTTATTCTTTCTAAAAGAGATGCTTTTCAGGTAGAAAGAAGTTGCAAATGAAAAGTAAAAATTAGGAAATTATAATTCCTTGCGCCGGGATTTTCTGCGGTCGCGATGTTTCAGGATGGGAACGCGACCTTCGTTGCCTTTTAATAAACGGCTGATATTTTTATGATGAGTAAGCACAATAAGCGCCGCGACAGCAACTGCAAAAACACGGTAGAAAACTTCTTTTTCATTATAAATCCATAAAACACAAATGGGAAGGGCAACACCCGCAAGAATTGAACTTAAAGAAACATACCGGGTTAAATAAAGAACCAATAAAAAAACACCGACACAATTGATAGCCACGATGGGTTGAATAGCGAGCACCATTCCAAACAGGGTAGCCACACCTTTTCCGCCCCTGAAATCTGCCCAAATTGGGTAAATATGTCCAATTACAGCAGCAAGGCCGAGACCGATCATTAAATTGGTGCGATCCAGTTCATTGGTAAGATAATAAGGAAGTAAATTATACAAAGACACTGCAAAAATTCCTTTCAACATATCTCCGACCATAACGATAGTGCCAAACTTCGGCCCGAGAACGCGAAAAGTATTGGTAGCACCCATATTTCCGCTTCCGTATTCACGGATATCTATATTAAAAAAGGCTTTACTGATAATGATGGCAGTTGGTATGGAACCAATAAAATAAGCAAGTATGATTAAAATAAATTCTTTCATATTATTGTGTCAGTACAAACGACGGGATAGCAAATATAAGATATAATTCATGCGATATTCCCTTAATTTTCCTAAAATTAAAATTATAATTTTTGGAATAAAATCGCCAGCCAGCCGCCACGCTCTTTACTGCAATTTTTAACAAGGTTTTTTTCTTCAAAAACCTCCAGCATTTCCTTTTCATCCTTTATCAAAAAACCCGAAATGAGCAAAAATGAAGCGGGTTTCAATAATGATTTCATAGAAGCAGCATTTGTTTTTAAAACATTCAGGTTGATGTTTGCAAGCACAATATCAGCTGTCTCAATTCCGGAAAGATCGCCTCTTTCCTGTACAGATATTTTTTGAGATTTATTTGCTTCAAGATTTTCCAAAGCATTATCAATACTCCATTTATCATTATCAATAGCAATCACTTTTGAAGCGCCGCATTTTTCAGCAAGAATCGCCAGCACAGCCGTTCCTGTTCCAAAATCAATTACAATTTTATTTTGAAAACGGATAGCTTCCATCAGTTCGATCATCAAAAAAGTAGTAGCATGATGGCCGGTTCCAAAACTCATTTTCGGCGTAATGATCAGATCATGTTTTACACCTGGTATTGCTTCATGAAATGATGGACGGACCGCAGCAAAATCATTTACAATTACCGGCTGAATTCCACTCTCCCATTGCTGGTTCCAATTTTCTTCTTCAATAATATTTTTTGTAAAAAAAGCTTCTGCAGGCAAAATTTCCTTCAATTTCTCTTCATGAAAATCTGCTTCATCTATGTAAGCATTCAACGAATTGTTTTCCTGCTCGAATGCATAAAAATTAATTTCTGATAGCTCCGCAATCAACAATTCTGCTTCATAAGAAGAACTGGTTTCAATTTGTATTTTAAAATATTTTTTCATAAAAAAAGCCTGTAAAATTTACAAGCTTTAGGTTTAATTATTTTCAATAAAAATTAATGTTCGTTGTTACGATGTTGCGGCGCAGAACTTTGTTCGGGCTTTGGTAACAAAGCTTTCCTGCTCAATTTGAATTTGCCTGTTTTAGGGTCAACGCCTACCAATTTCACTTTCACTTTATCACCTTCCTGGAAGATATTGTCCATATTTTCCAGACGTTTCCACATAATCTCTGAAATATGCAACAATCCCTGTTTGCCTGGTAAGAACTCAACGAAAGCGCCAAATTCTTTTATTCCTTTTACAGTGCCTTCATAAATGTCACCAACTTCAGGAACCGCAACAATACTGTTCACCCAGGCAACAGCCTGATCCAAACTTTCTTTATTTGCAGAGAAAATACTTACTTCACCGGTTTTTCCAACTTCAGTTATATTAATTGTAGCGCCGGTAGTTTTTTGAATTTCCTGGATAATTTTTCCACCAGGCCCTATCACCGCTCCGATAAATTCAGAATCAATGATCAATTTTTCCATTCTTGGTGCCTGTGGTTTCACATCAGCATTGTGTTCAGGAATGCATTTGTACATTGCCTCCAAAATATGCATTCTGCCTTTTTTTGCCTGATCAAGTGCCTGTCGCATTACATCCATGCTCAATCCATCAACCTTAATATCCATCTGCACACCACAAATTCCATCTTTTGTGCCGGTTACTTTAAAGTCCATATCTCCCAAGTGATCCTCATCACCCAGGATATCAGAAAGAATTGCGAACTGATCACCTTTTGAGATCAAGCCCATTGCAATTCCGCTTACATGTTTTTTGAATGGAACCCCTGCATCCATCAAAGCAAGTGAACCTGCACAAACAGTGGCCATTGAAGATGAACCATTACTTTCCAAAATATCACTTACCACACGAACGGTGTAAGGATAATCGTTTCCTGGCATTATTTGTTTTAAAGAACGCATTGCCAGATTTCCATGTCCAACTTCACGACGGCCAACACCACGCATCATTCTTACTTCACCGGTAGAAAAAGGGGGGAAATTATAGTGTAAAATAAATTTTGAATAATTGCTGGTAGCGGCGCTTTCAACTAATAATTCATCAAGCGGAGTACCTAAAGTTACGGTGGTCAATGATTGGGTTTCACCACGTGTAAATAATGAAGAGCCGTGTGGAGAAGGAAGAATATTCACTTCCATGGTCAGCGGCCTGATCTCTTCAAGTCCACGTCCATCAAGACGTTTACGATCTTTTAAGATCATATCACGAACTACGTGATATTGTAATTCGCCAAAATAATATTTTATTAAACCTTTATCTTCATCCGGCAGATCTTCACCAAGATGAGCAGTAGTTTCATCTAATAATTGATCGAAAGCTTCTTTTCTTTCATTTTTTGAAGTTCCCTTAGCAGAAATTTCATACATCTTATCTTTTGCGAACGCAATGATCTTTTCATCAAGCGCTTCATTCCGGTAAGGTTTTGTATAATCACGCTTCGGTTTTGCACCAGCTTTATCTCTTAATTGTTCCTGTGCTTTTACCTGCAATTTGATTGCTTCATGCGCGATCTCAATTGCTTTTACCAAATCTTCTTCCTGGCATTCTTTCCCTTCACCTTCTACCATCATGATATTCTTGTCGGTAGCAGCGATAAGGAATTCGAGATCAGCTTCTTCTAATTGGCTACGGGTAGGATTTACAACAAACTCACCATTTACTTTTCCAACTCTTACTTCAGAAATAATTTCCTGGATCGGAACATCTGAAACTGCTAATGCTGCGGAAGCGGCCAGACAAGCCATCGCATCCGGCATCACTTCAGGATCACTTGAAATCAGCGAAACCAAAACCTGTACATCGCAGAAATAATCATCCGGAAACAAAGGCCTCAGTGCCCTGTCAATTAATCTTGAAGTTAATATTTCATAATCATTCAATCTTGCTTCTCTTTTAAAGAATGAGCCAGGGATCCTTCCTGCTGAAGCAAATTTTTCCTGGTAATCAACTGTAAGCGGGAAGAATGATTGACCTTCCTTTGGCTCATGACTGGCAACAACTGTTGCCAAAATCATACAATTGCCTAAACGCACTGTAACCGCTCCATCAGCCTGGCGCGCGAGTTTACCGGTTTCAAGGGTAACTATGCGACCGCCACCAATATCAAATGTTACATTTATCGGGTTTGGAGTATTCATTTTTTTGTTTAATTAGTTTATAAAAAAGGATTCCCAACCGTATTATTCAGTTGGGAATGCTAAATATAGTTTAAAAAGAATAAAAATTATTTACGAAGTCCTAACTTTTCAATTAATGCACGATAACCAGTTAAATTATGCTTGCTCAAATAAGCTAATAAACTTTTTCTTTTACCCACCATCTGCATCAAACCGCGTTGAGTGCTGAAATCTTTTTTATTGGTAGATAAATGACTGGAAATGTGATTAATCTTTTCGGTTAAAATGGCAACCTGAGCTTCAATTGAACCTGTATTTTTTGCATTCCCACCGAAATCTGAAAAGTATTTTGCTTTGCTTTCTGAAGTTAAATAAGACATCTTTTTTGAAATAATTTTAATAATTGGGTGCAAATGTACTATTATATTTTGATTTATAAATAGTGGCGATTCCTATTTTTTTGAAAATATTTTTGGCTCTTCATTTCGCTTGCAGGTTTTGAGCATTGCCTTTTTTCATCGACTTTAGATTTAAAGCATATAAAGCAATAAAGACCAGTCCAAAAAAATTGGCAAAAGAAGTAGCGCCTATTGCTATGAGATCATTCCCGAATAAATAAAAGGGTACTAAAATTCCAAAGAGAACTCCAAGGATATAAATGTAAAATCCTCTCCTTCGCAGGTTCCACATTAGTATCGCTCCCGTTAACGTAAGTAATGAAGCGATCAATCCTCCAATAGCGGCTTTCCGGATGTTTTCTTCCTTTAACATTTTTGAAAATGAGGCCTTTATTTTGCCTTCAAAAACACCTTGTTTTTTTTCAATTGTTGCTGTTGCTGAATCAGGTTTATGCGTTGAATCTTTCCTATTATTTACATTTTCAGAAAACATAGCTGCTGTTTGGCTCGCAGTGGTGTAAGACCATATGCAACTTATGACCGCCCAGCCACTGCCAATAAAAGTAAGAATACATAACCAGGTAAGAAAAGAAGGCCTTTTTTCCGGTTCAGTTTCAAATTCGTATAGGTTTTTTTCCATTTGCAATGTTAATAAATTAAATTAAAAAAAATCTCATCCTGGTTTATTGCTTACTCTGAAATAAACAGGAATTGAACCAAGCGCGACCATAATAATTCCGACAATACAGACGCTTGTCCATCCACCAATGTTCCATGCAATACTCCCAATTGAAGAACCTAACGTTCCGCCAATAAAAAAGAAGGTCATATAAATTGTATTGAGCCTTGTGCGTGCATCAGGTAATAACGAATAGTTTCTTGAAAGATTAGGAATATGGGTGCATTGTAAGCCCATGTCAATCAAAATAATTCCTGCAATTACCAAAGCAATTCCATTTTTTCCTTCAAACAAAATCAGATAGCCTGCCATCATCATCAAAATTCCAAAACGCATAGGTTTGAAAGGTCCCTGGCTGTCCGTTATTCTTCCAACAACCGGAGAAATCAACGCTCCTCCTGCGCCAATAATTCCAAATAAACCAATCATTGACAACGAATATTCAAAAGGTGGTTTTTCTAAAAAAAATGCCATTGTTGACCAAAAAGCAGAAATAGCTCCAAATAAACAGGCACCAATCCACGCACTTTCCCGGATAATCTTTTGTTCTTTAAAAAGTTGAAATAAAGAGCGTATCAATTTCCAGTAATTTCCTTTAAAGGCAGGTTGTTCTCCCGGAATATATTTCCAAACTAAGAAAGCCATAATGATCATAAACCCGGTACTGATAAAGTAAATACTTTGCCAGCCAAAATATTGAGCAGCAAAACCACTCAATGAACGCGACAATAAAATTCCTGTTAGCAACCCTCCTAAAATAATCCCTAAAATTTTTCCACGATCTTCATCTGAAGCAAGATGCATCGCCAGGGGAATAAAAACCTGGCAAGCTGTACTGGTGATTCCTACGCACACACTAAAAAAATACAACCATTCAATATCAGGAGAAAATGCAAAGCCAAGCAAAGTCAAAGCAGCCAATAAATGCATCCATATCAGAAGTTTGCGCCGGGCAAGCATATCTCCAAGGGGAACAATAAAAAACAATCCCAGTCCATAACCCATCTGTGAACAAATATTGACAAAGGAAGCAGATTCTTCGCTTACATGAAAAGCACGTGAAAGCGCTCCCAATAAGGGTTGACAATAATATAAATTCGCAACCACTACACCGCAGCCAATTGTTATCAGGTATTTTAAAAAAGGCGTTAATGTGGCGTTTTCACTGGTTCTCAATATTCTTTTTTTTGATTTAGATGTTTTGAATGGTAACACTGACACCAGAGAAAAATAATTGGGGTTTTCTTAAGAATATTTTTTAATATCGATATTTTTCTACACCGGCAGCGGGTTTCCAGCCATAATTTGGCTCAAAATAATTCCATAATAGTGAAGAAACATTTCGTGCCAATTGCCATGCTTCATTATCCGGTTTCCATCTTTTGTCTGCATTATTTTTTGTAGCGATATAAAAAACATAATCTCCATGTGGCGCATTTACCAAAACCGCTTCTGAACGCGAAGCATCCACCATTCCCTGCTTTGAAGCTGCCTGAACATAAGGAGGAATTTGTGACAACGCATATTCATCCCAAAAAACATTAGTCAGATCCCGGTACATTCTCTGGCTTGCTGCCGCACTAACTGCTTTTCCCTGGCGAATCATCACCATCAGATTTGCCATTTCTCTCGGCGTGGTCTGTCCCCATCCAAATTGCTTTGCATTTTCTTCCCGTCCTGGTGTTCGTGAATTCAACCTTGTAAATTCAAAACCCTTATCAGCAAGCCATTTATTAATGGTAATTCCGCCACCCGCTAATTTTTCACACCACCTTGCTGTTGTATTATCGCTGTGGGAGATCATTAAAGTGATCGCTACATTTAAAACTGTTTCTGAACTATCTTTAAAAAACTGCATTAGCCCGGAACCGCCGTGAGCCATGCTATCACGATAAATCAAAGGTTGATGATAGGTAAAAACGCCGGAATCAATTTTATTAAAAATTCCAATCAGAATGGGCACTTTAATAATACTGGCAGTAGGAAAAATAGTGTCAGCATTTATCGCAACCTCTTTTCCGGTTTTTAAATTACGAACATAAACCCCCGCAGTTCCGTGAAAAGAATCAATCAGTGTTTTTAACTCTTTTTCAAGTTTTTTATCAGTTTTGTATTGTGAAAAAGCATTTTGAGAAATAAATGAGATCAGGAGAAATAAAATAAGGAAGGAGGAAAACTTTTTCATGAATTTTTTTTTGGAAAAGTACGCAAATCATTGAAGAAATAATGGCGGAATAAAAAACCCTGTTGTTTACAATTATTTCCCACATTATAATATAAAAAATAGCCACCGAAATTCAGTGGCTAATAAAATCAATCCGCATTTACGCGATATTATTTCCCGGATATATCATTTCTTTTTGCAGCAAATGAATACATCCTTTGCGGAGTTAATGCCGGATTATTTTGAAAAACACTTTTTGATTCAGGATGCCGGATTACAAAAGCAATATTTGTAGTATCAGTTCTTGCCGTATCTATTGGTGGAACCGTATCAGTTCTTGGTGGTGGCATGGGAACTGTGTCATGTTCATTTTGGGCAAATAAAGCAAAACTGAAAAACGTGAACATCGCTGAAATGAAGGCTGTTTTTGTTTTCATAAAAATCAATTTAGGGGATTATAGAAATTGATGCTTCTGGTATCAATGTCACAATTTTAATGCCACCGGACCTGCTATGCATTTATATTATTTTCCATCTTGTATTTTAAATTGATTGTCAAAATTTCATGTCCATTAAGGTACCATGAAAAAGAATTTATCTAAGAAAAAAGGATAAGATAAAAAAAATCACTGTTAATTTTTTTTTCATTTTAAACCTTTTCAAAAAAAATCCATCCATTACAATGGGTTAATAATAGAGAATTATTTAACAAAAGCATCTTTACAAATCAATTAAATTTGGTAAACAAAAAACTTTATGAAAAATATACTCACACTTTTTTTTCTAACGGCACTTGTTGCATGTTTTCTGAATCCTTCAGAAGCGCAAACTACCCGTGAATTGAGAGGCGAAAGTAACAGGCCGGCAAGAGTGGCGTCAAATACTACTTCAAGATCAAATCAAATATCCGGCCGATCAGCACCCATAAGAGATTTCAACAGAAGTAATTCTTCATCAAGAACATTTCAAACTCCTTCAAGAAATATTACTACCCAATCTCCTGCCAGGAATTTAAGCAGCAGAAATAATGCTGTTTCAGTTTCAAGAAACAGAACAAACACTCCTGAAAGAGAATCAGTTTATCGCAATAACTACAATGCTTACAGCAGGCAGAACAGTGCTGTAAGAAATAGCTATCGTTATACAAATTATCGATATAATAATTACCATAATTACAATCATTATTATGGAAATCATTATTACGGAAATATTTATGGACGCAGAACTTATTTTATGTATGGCCCGCGTTACACATCGATTCCTCATAGTTTCATTTCTATCTATTTTGGTGGTCATCCTTATTACTACAATCGGGGATATTTTTATGGATATTATTCCGGCTATTATCAACCAATCTTTCCGCCGTTTGGCTTGCAGATAGGCGAACTTCCTTTTGGTTATACAAGAATATTTATTGGTGCATTCCCTTTTTATTATTACAATGGAGTTTATTATCGCCAATATGATAACAATACTTATGAAGTAGTTGATGCCCCAATGGGTGCAACTGTTTCAGCATTACCGCAAGGCGCAAAATCTGTTATTGTAAATGGAGAAAAATTGTATGAATTAAACGGCACCTATTATAAGGGCGACCGCGATTCCAATGGTAATGATGTATTTGTAGTTGTTGGAAAAAATGGTGTCATCAATAATACTGATGAACAAAGTGAAATGATGACAACACCCCAGTCTTTGGAACTCGGAGACCTGATCAATCAATTGCCGGAAGGATCGAAGATTGTAACTATCAATGGCGAACAAATGTATGAAACACCTGACAATATCTATCTCGAAGAAGAACATGTAAATGGCTCCGTAACTTATAAAGTAGTAGGAAAATAAAATTTATAAAAAATAAAATAAGGACCGGCTTTTTGCCGGTTTTTTTATACGCTGAATTTTCAGTTTTAATTTCTTGCCGGTACCTGAAAGTATTCTTTCAAAAAGTCAAATGTTAAATTTTTCCACCTTTAAAGAATTGCAAAGTTGAGACGGTATAAATCTGGTGGCCATTTTTTGTAAGTTTACACGCTTTCATGAAGAATAGTTTTTATTCTTATTCAATTAAAATGATTTTTTTACACAAATAATTTGAAGCTCATCGAAGAATTCCGGATCATGAAAAATATATTTTTACTTTTTTCCTTTGTTTTTATTGTTAATAATTTATTTGCTCAGATAGATAAAGAACCACTTCCAAATCCTGATGAAGAAGTGTTACAGATTTCATCAAATAGTGTCACAGGAAAAGTTGTAGACATTCAAAATAATAAGGGAATAGAAGCAGCATCCGTACAGCTTTTTGCTCACATCAAAGATTCTGTTAACCTACAAACAAAAGATTCTTTAATTGCGGCGATGCTTACCAAACCAAATGGCGATTTTCATTTTAATAATATTCCATTATCTGAAAATCTTCGGTTAGAAATTTCAGCAGTTGGATTTAGCTTGTATGATCATACATTTTCTTTTGCAAAGATTAAGGATCAAAATGTATTGCATAAAGATTTAGGCAATATTGTGATGTCACATGAAAATCAACAATTGAAAGGAATCACCATTGTTGCCGAACGTCCGGCATTAAAAATGGGAATTGATAAAAAGATTTTCGATGTGGATAAAAGCCTTACTTCAAAAGGAGGAACTGCAGTGGATGTAATGAAAAATATTCCATCTGTTTCTGTGGATGTTGATGGAAATATAGAATTAAGAAATTCAAGCCCGACAATTTTTATTGACGGGCGCCCAACGATTCTAACCCTTGATCAGATCGCCTCTGATGATATTGAAAGAATAGAAATTATCACCAATCCATCTGCAAAATATGATGCATCAAGCACAGGAGGAATTATCAATATTATTTTGAAGAAAAATAAACGTCACGGTCTTAATGGAATTGTTTCAATAAGTGGTGGTATTCCAAACGCTTATTCCGGAAATGCGAATCTGAACCTTCGGCAGGGGAAATTTAATTTTTTTGTGAGTAGCCATTATAGTTATTCTGACAATGACGCCTCAGGAAAGAGTTTCAGGCAAAATAAAATCAATGGTATCGTACAGGATTATTTCAATCAGCATTCATCCAACAATCGTTTAAGAAAGTTTATGTCAATCAGGGGGGGATTTGATTTTTTCATTGATAACAGAAACACTCTTACTTTATCACAGGGATTTGTCGACGGACGTTTTGCGACAACTGAAGATCAGAATCAACAATACATGAACATTGACAATGTGTTGCAAAAATATGGCGACAGAACTTCAAACAGTTTTTTTCAATTCAAAAGAAATAATTCGCAATTACTTTACACACATAAGTTCGCGAAAGAAGGTGAAAAAATAGATGCCAGCGTAAATGTGAATTATGGAAATGTGAATGATCATGATGCTATTGTGAATGGATTTTATAATCCCGACGGAACCATGCAGGGTGAATTGAATAATGTAAAAAATGATGGTGCGAATAATAACAGCCAGGTAACTTCAAAGATTGATTTTGAAAATCCTTTGGGCGAAGATAAAAAGCTGGAAGCCGGTCTGAGAAGCTATTTTAATAATTATGAGAGCTATTTCAATTCATTTTCCATCAATAATAATGTTGAAACAAAACTACCTCTTAGCAACAATTACAAATATTCAGAAAGCGTGCAGGCGGCTTACATAACTTACACAGGAAAATTAAAAAGCATCGGTTACCAGGCGGGGATTCGGGGCGAATATTCAAAGTTTACCGGAACATTGATTGATAGTGCAAGGAAGTTTGGTTACCAGTATCCTTCTTCAATAAAAAATATCTGGGATGCGCTCTTTCCAAGTCTTTATCTTTCAAAAAAATTAAATGAAACAGATGAAATTCAATTGAATTATTCCAGGCGAATCAGGCGTCCTGATTTCTGGCAATTGAATCCGTTTATTGATATCAATGATCCGTTAAACATTCAACAGGGGAATCCTGAATTACAACCGGAATTTACCAATTCGCTTGAATTTAATTACAGCAAAACTTTTAAAGACAACAGTAATTTTCTTGGCGTTATTTATTACAGAAATACACGGGGGGATATCACGCGATATAGCGACACTCTCAGCAATGAACAATTCCGGCAATTACAAAATGCAGCCGTAGATCCAAATGCGATTCTCAATACATTTATTAATTCCAAAAGTGTGAACAGACTTGGCTTAGAGCTTACTTTACAACAAAAGCTGGGAAAGAATTTTGACATTACTCCTTCAGTAAACATCGGTTACAGAAAAGTAAATGCCAATCAAAAGTCTCTGGATTTAAGTAATGAAGGATTTAATCTGAGCTCCAAACTAACCGCTAATTATAAAATTACTCCAGGGAATGAATCTTCTGTTTTTAATGATCTTGGCTTTCAATTAACTGCCGATTATCATTCGCCAAGGGTAATTCCACAGGGAAAAAGATTAGAACGTTTTGATGCAGATTTTGCAATGAGAAAAGATTTGTTCAAAGACAAAGGCTCTTTGACTTTTAGTGTGAATGATCTTTTTAATTCTCAACGTTATGGAGTTATTTATGATACGGAAAACTTTTACCAGGAAACCTACAGACGCCGCGGAGTCAGAAATTTTCGACTGACATTCAGTTACAAGTTCGGCAGCAATGAATTTTCGTTATTCAAAAAAAATAACAGTAATGACGACAGAGAAAATGATTAAGATCCCTATTCAAAAAAGGTCTTTTTTTGTGTTGTGATTAATTGAATCAATCAGAAATATGGTTATTAAAAAACTGTTTGTATTTACCTTCACAATATGTTCGATTTTCGTTTAAAAGTTTTTCAAACAGTTGCCTACAGGCTGAACTTTACAAAAGCCGCTGGAGAATTATACATCACACAACCCGCCGTAACCAAACACATCCATGAACTGGAACATCATTTTAAAGTAAAGCTTTTTGAAAGAAATGGCTCAAGAATAAAACTGACACCAGCCGGTGAAACATTGCTTGCACTTACGGAACAATTATTTTCTGTGTACCGGAATCTTGAATTTGAGATGAATCATTTTGCACAAAAGCATAAAGGAAAATTGCGGTTGGGTGCAAGTACAACAGTTGCCCAATACGTGCTACCACCGGTTCTTGCAGCGTTTCACAAAAAATTTTCTGATGTTCAGGTAACACTTATAACGAACAACACAGAGCAGATAGAAAATGCATTAAAGAATAATGAAATTGATTTAGGAATTATAGAAGGACGTTCAAAAAATACGTCAATAAGATATTCTGAATTTAGAAAAGACGAGATTGTTCTTGTTTCTTCAAACAAAAATTCTTTCAAAAAAGAAATTATTCAACCTTCAGAATTAAAAAATATTCCCTTGTTATTGCGCGAACCCGGATCAGGAACGCTTGAAGTAATTTCTCATGCATTAAAACTTGCTGGGATTAAAATGCGTGATTTAAAAATAGAGATGCAACTCGCCAGTACTGAAAGTATGAAGTCTTATTTACCTCATTCTGATTGCATGGCTTTTCTTTCCATTCATTCAATTTTAAATGAATTAAAAAGAAATGAATTACACATCATTGATGTAAAAGGAATGGATATCGAACGATATTTCTATTTCATTCAACTTCACGGACAAACAGATTCACTTCCCGATCTGTTCATGAAATTCGCTTCCCATCATAACTTCAGGTAATCGCAAATTACTTTATTCAATTTCTCTTTCCTCCATTTACTGATGAAATTTGCATTCATCATTCACTTGCTTTTGCAGAATGAATTTGAAAAAATCAACTCATTAAATGGAAAAAATACCCGTTCCTGCAAAGGAAAAATTTAAAAATTTATTAGATAAAAATGTTACAACAAGAGAAATCATTTTTGTTCTCGCCTTGATTTTGTGTCTCACTTCTTTTGTAACACCGCCAGTCGCCCTCTTAATTGGGTTTGCAATCGCCCAATTAATCGGACATCCTTTTTTGCATTTGAACCATAAAGCCACTTCATTTTTATTGAAATTTTCTGTGGTGGGTTTAGGCTTCGGAATGAATATACAAAATGCTGTATACGCCGGCAAAGAAGGAATTCTTTTTACTGTTGCTTCGGTTACCGGGACTCTTTCTTTAGGATTATTGTTGGGAAAATTTTTAAAAATAGAAACCAAAACCTCTCACCTTATTTCTTCCGGCACCGCAATCTGCGGTGGCAGTGCGATTGCAGCTATCAGCCCGCTTGTAAAAGCGAATGAAAAACAAATATCTGTCGCCCTGGGAACCATTTTTATTTTAAATTCCATTGCATTATTTCTCTTTCCTTTTATTGGTCATCAACTTCATTTATCACAAATGCAATTTGGCTTGTGGAGTGCCATTGCCATTCATGATACAAGTTCTGTTGTAGGAGCCGCAAACAAATATGGTGCAGAAGCTTTACAGGTTGCAACAACTGTAAAACTTGCGCGTGCATTGTGGATCATTCCTATTGCATTTTTAACCACATTATTTTTCAAGACCGGAAAACAGGAAATTAAAATCCCTTATTTCATTGGGTTATTTATTTTGGCAATGATCATTAACACTTATTTGCCTGCAGTTCATGCTGTATCAAAACAAATTATTGATATTGCAAAAACCGGATTAACTATAACGCTTTTTTTAATAGGCACAGGGTTGTCAGGATCAGTTTTAAAATCTGTAGGGTTCAAACCTTTGTTACAGGGAATTATTTTATGGGTCGTTATTTCAATAGTTGCTTTATGGGCAGTGATCTTTGTTGTATAGAAGGGTTCTATTTTTAAAAGATCTGTCAGATTCTAAAAAAAGGAGTATACAATATCACTCATCAAATCTTCGTATTGTTAGCTTCAGCTTCTTCTTTTCACTTGAATTTAGTTTCCATTTTTTATCCGTTGTTATTTCAAAATCAATCAAATTTCCATTTGGTAAATAAAATGATCCTTTATGATCTTTATTTTCCTGATCAAAAACAACCAGCTCAATTTTTGTCCACTCCATAAATGCAGTTGATTGGGCCAGTTCAATATGAGGAATAATGGAACCGCTTTTTACGAGGATAATTCCAGGAATTTCATCAACAGAAATATTGAACCATTGGCTTCCTTCATAAACTTCTTTCGTTTGATAATTGATCCATTTTCCTTTTGGTAAATACACATTTCTTGCAATCATATTTTCTTCCATAATTGGCGCGATCAATATATCTTCTCCAAATAGAAACTGATCTTCAAGATTCCAGGTGGTTGGGTCATCCGGGTAATTTAAAAACATCACTTTCAACATTGGCCAGCCGTTTTTTGCAGCAATCGTTGCCTGGGAAAAAATGTAAGGCATCAACCTGTATCTCATCTCCACCATCTTTCTGAACACGTTTAAAAAATCACTGCTAATTTCCCACGGTTCACGTGGTGGAAAACCATGTACACGGCTATGAGAAGTGAACATTCCAAAGAAAGTCCAGCGTTTAAAAAGTTCTTCTTTTGGCGCTCCTGAAAATCCACCAATATCATGGCTCCAAAAGGAAAATCCACTTAATCCTAATGACAATCCTCCTCTTAAAGTACCCGCCATTCCTGCATCAGACACTTCTGCATCGCCGCCCCAATGAACAGGATTTCTTTGACCGCCTGCCCAGGAACTTCTTGACCAGATCAAACTTTCGTGATTGATTTCCTGCGTTATTTTGCTAACCAATTGTGTGTATCTTAATGGATAATTATTGTGTTCATAATACCCGCTTCTTCCGGATGCATACAACCCTTTCATCGGCGCTGCTTCCCCAAAATCAGTCTTTATAACGGCTATGCCCGCACGTAGAATCGCTTCAATTTTTTTTGTGTACCAATCAATTGTTTCAGGGTTAGAAAAATCAAGTATCGCATCTTCTGTTGCTACATTCCCATTGGCATCTTTAATGTACAATTTCCTTTTTACCACTTCATTAAAAACCGGATTTAAAGGAGTGAAATAAGGTATTTGCCACAGCGATGTTTTAAATCCTTTTTCTTTTAGTTCTACAGTCATTTTTTTAGGGTCAGGAAATGCTTTTTCATCAAATTCAAAATCACAGTTAATACCACTTTTAAACCAGCCTGCGTCAATATGAATGACATCGCAGGGAACTTTATGCTTCCGCAATTTATGCGCAACCATCATCACTTCTTTTTGTGAGCGGTAACTAAAACGGCTCATCCATAGTCCAAAACTCCAAACAGGTGGCACAGAACTTTTCCCCGTGATGGCTGTATATTGTCTAAGGATTTCTTTTGGTGATCCAAGGAAGAAAAATATATCTAATTGATCATCACCAACAAACAAAGTTTTACTGCCCTGATGCGTGTAACCAAAATCCATTGTTACCGGAGATGTAGTATGGATAAACATGCCATACCCTCTGCTGCTCATAAAAAACGGAACCGGCTTATACATTTGTTTACTGGCAGTGCTCTGAGTATCACAGGCCCACAACACTATTTTTTGCCCGCGTTTATTTACTCCGGTAAAAGATTCGCCGCATCCAAAAATTTTTTCATCGGGCAACAAAGAAAAAGATGCAGCAATACTTCTTGAATAATCTGTACATCTTTTGATAAAAAGAAACGGATATTTTTTGGAATGCATCCCTTCCAGCTCTTCAAAACTATTTGTTGATGTTAACAGCTTTTTCTCTGCATCAAACAATTCAATCTTAAAATTTTTTTTATTCAAAGTCAGGGAACCATGTTCACTTTTATAAATTACTTTTTCAGAATCATCTTTTGATTTCCATTCACCTTTTATTTCAGGTTCGCCATCAAGCATTAATGAAGGATGCTCCTGTTGCAGGGCAGATGTTGTTTTCATCCGCAGCCGTATTGTTTTTGAATTTATAAACGATAAAGAAAATGGGCAGACTGGATGAGATTCATAATCCTGGAAAGGCGCTTCTTTTTGATTGGCTTTTTGAAGGTGCATATCAATTTTATTAAAAAACCAATCCATTTGCCAGCGATGATAATTCCATTGAATTTTACCTTCTCCTTTTTTTGAATTGAAATCTTTTACTTCGCCCGAAACAAAATATTCATTTTCCAATTCATAAAAATCATCCATGATGTCGAGAGGTTGGTTTAAAAATTTTGATTGCTGAGGCATCGGGTTTTTAGCGCTTTTGATTGTTCGTAGAGTTTAGAGGCGTTTACCTGTTTAGTTGTTTAGTTCGTTTACATTATTTACGGCTTAATCGAAAAATCTCAATTCCAAATGGTGGCAAGGTTAACCGAAAATCTTTTCCAAAATTAAGGGGTATAACATTTCCATATAATGCCTGAGAATTCTTTTTGGCAGGGTCATAATTTGGATAACTTACTTCAACCGATTGTTCGGAATCCGAAAGATTTACAACCACTATTACCGCGGTAGCAGAATCAGATCTTTCATAAGAAAATACCTGATCATTAGCGTTGACAAGGGTTTTGTAACTTCCTGTTGAGATCACCGGATTATCTTTTCTGATGCGGATTATCTTTTTATAAAAATTATAGATAGAATTCGAATCTGATTTTTCTTCTTCCAAAGAAATGCCATCATTAGGTTTTGAAAATCGATGATCCCACCAGGGGCCGGAATTTTTATACCACAAAGCCATTCCTTTTCCCGTGTCAGATTTATACCATTCGAATGCTTCCCGATCAGGAATTTCATTGGCATCAGTCATACCCCATTTTTGCCATTCCCCTTTTCCATTCATTCCTAATTCCTGTCCGTAATAAATCCAGGGAGTCTGTCCCAACAATAAATTCAAAGCTGCGCCCATTTTTAATTTTTGAAGATTGCCGTTTACCTGGTTGGCAAACCGTGGAAGATCGTGGTTTTCAATAAAAATGATCTGATGTGGTCCTTTAGGGAAAACATGAAAAGCAGAATCTGCCATCAGGGTTAAATATTTTTTATTAAATGAACGAATGCCACCCATCAGCTTAAAAGAATAAACCCTGTCAACACCGGCTTTGGTAATATAATCTGCCGGCCACGAATTCCATTCAGCCTGTTCCGCAACATTTACAATCGAAGGATTTACTTTTTTGATCGCTGAAATTAATGGCTTCCAGTAAGTTTCAAAAAGATCAGTCAATTGAGCTTTGTAATCAAGATCATCCATCATGTGATCAAAACGAAATCCATCAACACCATCATCAAAATGCCCGTCTTTATTGGGATCAAGCCAGTAAGAATATAATTTGATATTGTAATCAAGCACCCTGGGATTTTTTAAATTTACCAGTGTAAGTTTTTTGATCACCCCGTTATAACCTTTTAATTCTGTGACGTTCATTACGATAGTTTCCGTTTGTGTATGTGCAGAATCTTTCCAAATTAAATAATCACTGTAAGGAGATTTCAAATTATTGTAGGAACTTTTATACCACGGATGATCTTCAGTAACATATTGCGTTTCCATGTCCATATAAATTTTCATTCCGCGCAGATGCACTTCTTTTACCAAAGAAATATAATCCTGCATCGTTCCAAATGTTGAATCTATTTTATAAAAATCGTCAGAAAAATAATTGTGATAGAAAACGGATTGGTATAAAGGAAGCAATTGAATTGAAGTGACTCCAAGATCCTGCAAATAGTCCAATTTTTCGCGAAGCCCTTTCAGGTCTCCGATTTCATCGCCATTGCTGTCGTAAAAACTTCTTTGAAAAACATGATAGATAATTTCATTATTTAAAAATTCTTTTTTTGAAGCTGTCGTGATTTTATTTGAAGCACAGGAAGAGAAAAAAAATATCGTTGCACATAATAAGAAAAATCGAATCGTGGATATGGACATTATTTCTGAGCTTTTAAATAGCAGCAAGTTTACAAAATTTATTCAGCAATTTGGATTCTGTTTTGAAGTAAACAAAGGAAAAGTCCCGATTTTTATTTTACCCGAAAAGTGGCGAAAGAAAAATGATTAATATTGAGAAGAGAAAAAATAAATTGTCTTTATAAAAATGGCCCCCGTAATTGTTTTGATTAGTTTGTTTTTGCTGATACTGTTTTTTATTTTTTATAAAAAGCCCGCGAAAAAAATTGCTCTTCCCGAAAATTATAAACAGTTATTATCACAAAATGTTTCTTATTACAACCGGCTTAATGAAAAAAATAAAATCAAATTCGAAGAAAAAATAAAGAAATTTTTGGGCTACGTCCTGATTGATGGAATTGATACAACTGTGAATGATCTTGATAAACTTTTAGTGGCTTCCAGTGCCATTATCCCGGTTTTTGGATTTGAAAAATGGACTTATTTTAATTTGAAAAATGTGCTGCTTTATCCGGCTCCATTTAATAAAGATGAATTCCTTGCAAATGGCTACGAAAAAAATACTTTGGGAATGATTGGAAACGGGCCGATGCAAAGAGTAATGATTCTATCCAAGCCGGCTTTGTATTTTGGATTTCAATTGCCACCGCCAAAAGAAAATACCGGTATCCATGAATTTATTCATTTACTGGATAAAGAAGATGGCGATGTTGACGGATTGCCGGAAGTTTTGTTGAACAGAAAATACAGTTCAAAGTGGATAGAACTGGTGAACAGAAACATGGAAACAATCTTTCAAGGCAAGTCTGACATAAACAATTATGGCGCTTCCAACAAAGCTGAATTCTTCGCAGTAAGTTCTGAATATTTTTTTAACCAGCCGGATTTATTCAAAGAAAATCATCCGGAACTTTTTGAAATCATGTGTGTGATTTTTAATCAAAATCCCCTGGAAAATTAAGATGTTGTTTTTCATTATTCCCATCCACTGGCTAAAACATCAGCGATATGCATGGTAGTTAATGGCAGATCCTTTTTGGTAATGACACCCTGGAGATGCATCAGGCAACTAAGATCTGTGGAAATAATATGAGTGGCGCCTGTATCCAAGGCATGATTAATTTTCTGATCAGCCATCGCATTTGAAATCGCATCAAATTTAACAGCAAATGTCCCTCCAAACCCACAACACGTTTCAGTTTCAGCCATTTCAACTAATTGAAGCCCTTTTACACTTTTCAATAAATTTCTCGGGCCTTCTTTGATCTTACATTCACGCAATCCTGCACAACTATCGTGGTAAGTTGCTTTTACATTTAGCCTGGCTTCGAAGTTTTCAATCTTCAAAATCTCTGTAAGAAATTCGGTGAATTCAAATATTCTTCCTGCAAGATTTTTTACCAAATTATGTTGAGAAGAATTTTCAAAAAGACCGCTGTAATAATTTCTCACAAATCCTACACATGATGCAGATGGTGCAACAATATAATCTGTGCCTTCAAAATCGCTGATAAATTTTGATGCAACACTTTTCGACTCTTCCCGGAATCCGGCGTTGAAAGCAGGTTGTCCACAGCATGTCTGATTGGTATTATATTGAACATCACAAGAGGCTTTTTCAAGCACCTTCACCATATTGAAAGCAGTTTGCGGATAAAGCTGGTCTACAAAGCATGGTATAAATAGTTGGACTCGCATTAAGACGTTAAACTGTTTAATTAATTTAGAAGCCCGGCGATTATAAATCGCTTGGTACAAATAAAAAGAGGCTATTTCGAATACTTGAGTGCGATCATTTTTAAAGCCGTCAACGCAGCTTCTTCTCCTTTGTTACCATGTGTTCCACCGGTTCTTTCATCAGCCTGTTGTTGATCATCTACCGTAAGAACGCCGAAAATTGTTGGAACGGGTAAAGTCAAATTTAGTTGCAAAACTCCATCAGTGATGGCTTTGCATACATAATCAAAATGGGGAGTGCCACCCCGCAACACACAACCTAATGCAATAAATGCCTGTGGCTTTTCAAATTTATTCTGATAAGTTTCCCAAAAATTTTTAATCGTAAATGGAATTTCAAAAGCACCGGGAACACTAATTACTTTATGGTTGTTCATTCCATATTCCCGAAGAACTTTCAAACATCCATCTAATAATTTATTGACAGTTTGGGGATTCCATTGTGTATGAACAATAACAATACAGGCATCCTTCGGAAGAATGCCTGTATCAATATTATAAAGATTTTCGTTGACTGTTGCCATCTTTAAATGGGAATTTTATTCTGAAAAATCTCCCAGCCTTGCCAGATAACGATCTGCATCTGCAGCTTTTTCAGAAAGCGGATAATTTGTTTTTATTTTTTTGAAAAGTCCGATTGCCTCTTTTGTTTTTCCAATTGATTCTGCAAATAAAGCAGCCCTGAAAAGATATTCTGAGGAGGTATAATCGTCTTTTTCATTTACATCGGCAGCCTTTTTATAATAATCAAAGGCGTCATCATTCTTTTTCAATTCGGCGCTTGCATCGCCCATCATTCCAAGCGCACGGCTTTTAATTTGGGTTGCGCCATTTGCGTCAAAATCTTTTAAATGATCAATCGATTTTTGGAATTGACCAATTTGTAAATAACAGGCTCCGGCATAATACTGACACAAATTTGCAGCAGGGGTTCCTGAATATTGGTTAATGATTTTTAAGGCTCCCGCATGAGCTCCGTCACCATTTAAAACTTTTGTCGCCAATAAAATTTTCGCCGAATCTGTCGCATTGGTAAACTCAGAAAAATATTTTTGTGTAACAAAAACGATCTTATCTGCTTTCTCCTGTTCGGGAACTTTAAACATGTATTTGTAGATAAGCCATGCTGCAACCAAAACGATAATTGCAGTTCCAATATATGAAATTGGTTTGCTGTAATCTTCCCAAAAGCCGCGGGCTTTTTCTACTACGTCTACTTCTTTTTTAACTGTTTTCTTGTCCGCCATTAGTGTGGTTTATCGGTTTTTATTTCTTTTAAATTTTAGTTGATATTCTTATTTTTATTAATCCATGATAAAAGGATAATCATCTTCTGCATATACATCTTTCAACGCCTCATCATCATCGGGATACGGACTTTCTTCAGCAAATTTGACTGCTTCGGCAACTTCATTTTTCACACGGTCATTGATTTTTTCAATTTCCTCATCACTCACGCCAAAATTATTTTTCAATTTTACTAAAGTTGTTTCAACCGGATCCTGAAGTTTGTATTCTTCCATTTCTTCTTTTGAACGATATTTGGCAGGATCACTCATGCTATGTCCTTTATAGCGATAAGTTTTTATCTCAAGCAAAGTAGGTCCGCCTTTTTCTCTTGCTCTTTTCACTGCTCTTCCAACAGCATCATGCACGGTTTCAGGAATCATTCCATCCACCTGGTCGCCTGGCATTTCATAAGCATCTGCAAGTTTATAAATATCCAATACATTAGATGTTCTTGCAACGGAAGTTCCCATCGCATAGTTGTTATTTTCACAAATAAAAACTACCGGAAGCTTCCAAAGCATAGCAAGATTGAATGTTTCGTGAAGAATTCCCTGTCTGGCCGCACCATCACCAAAGAAGCATAAAACCACATTGTCCGTATCTTTATATTTTTCCGCAAAAGCAAGACCAGCGCCTGTTCCGATTTGAGCACCAACAATTCCATGGCCGCCAAAGAATTTGTGTTGAACTCCAAAGAAATGCATACTTCCGCCTTTACCTTTGCTGCAACCTGTAGCTTTTGCATATAATTCAGCCATGCATTCTTTCGGGCTAACGCCTTTTGCAATTGCCAGGCCATGATCACGATAAGCGGTAATAAATATATCATCCGGAGTAGTAGCAGTCAGACATCCGGCTGCAATTGCTTCCTGGCCGATATACAAGTGACAAAATCCACGGATTTTTTGCATTCCATACATTTGGCCGGCTTTCTCTTCAAAGCGGCGCAATAAGAGCATCAGCTCGTACCAATATAAATAAGTTTCTTTAGAAAACTTTGTAGTAGCCAAGATTTTAAAATTTTAGGTCGCAAAGATAATGGAAAAGAAAATAAATTTTCGTGAAAAATACAATTCACAAAAGGCCATATTTTTAAGCTTGATATTCGAAATCCTTTCTTTGTTGGATTAAAAAAACCGGCATTCACTGCCGGTTTTTTTTGAGTTATTTTATGAATTATTTACTCTGCGCAATTTGCTCTTCGCCAATTACTTTTTCCAAAGCCTTCACGGTTTCATTTACATAAATGTCACTGCCAATGGATTTTAAGAATTGGTTTTGCTTAGAGATTTTTGCAGTATCACCGGCGTTTGCCAATGAATCTGGTGCCAATGTTTCTGTATGAAGATCAACAGGCAATTTTGAATATTCATCCAGTTTTTTTGCCGCTTGCTGAATGTCTTTTTGCATTTGTTTGTATTTCACAATATTCAAAGGGGTTTCGTCATTTCTGTATTTATCCAACAAAGCAACTTCTTCCCTGATTCCTTTAAAGTCAATATTTTTATTCACGTCAGAATTAATTTCCTGAACAACCGGCGAATAACTATAGCCGGGATTCCATGTCGTATAACTTGCTTTTGGAATTTCGTCCCAATGCAAAGCGTCAGGATTATCTTTCTCACGCAGTTTTGCATTTTCCAACCTGTCAGGGATGATGATATCCGGAACCACGCCTCTCAATTGTGTCGCGCCGCCATTGATTCTATAAAACTTTCTGAAAGTAAGTTTCACATCACCCAATCCCTCTGAAGGATGATCAAAGAACGGATTTTCTGATTGGGGATCAAGGGAAACACTTCTCTGAACGGTTCCTTTTCCATAGGTAGAAGAACTTCCAATGATAATTCCGCGGTGATAATCCTGGATGGCAGCAGCAAAAATCTCAGAAGCTGATGCACTTAATTCATCAACCATCACAGCTAATGGGCCGGAATATAAAACGTCTTTGTCCTTATCACTTAAAACACTGGGTGCACCGTCACGGCCTTTTACCTGAACAACCGGGCCATCTTTAATGAATAAGCCAACCATATCCACCACATCGGTTAAAGAACCACCGCCGTTTCCTCTCAAATCCATCACAATGCCGTCAACATGTGCCGCTTTCAGTTTTTCAACTTCCTTGGCAACATCAGTAGCAGAGCGCCTTCCATTAGGATCATCGAAATTTGCATAAAATTCAGGTAAATAAATATACCCAATTTTATGACCATTGTTGTTGATCACCGCGCTTCTGGCAAATGTATCATCCAAGGAAATTTGATCTCTAATAATGGAAACAACTTTAATGGTCCCGTCAGCTTTTTTCAAAGTAAGCCTTACTTCAGAACCTCTTTTTTCGCCACGAATTAATTTTACCGCATCAGTTACTGCGTATCCCGTAACATCTACCGGAGTTGCATCTCCCTGGCCAACTTTTAGAATTTCATCACCCGGAGTAACTTCTCCTGTTTTCCATGCCGGCATTCCGGTGATCAAACTTGCAATCGTAATTTTTCCATCTTTTTCCTGCAACTGGGCGCCAATTCCATAAAACGTTCCGCTCAGCATTTCGTCAAAAGTCCTTTTATCAACAGGTGCAAAATAAGTGGTGTGTGGATCCATGCTGCTGGTGATCGCATTTACAAATCCACTGAAAAGATCATCAGTAGAATTATGATTCTTCAAAGTCTCAAAATAACGATCCATTTGCTTTGCAACAATAGCGATCGCTTCTTTTTGAAGAGTTGAATCTGCTTTTGACGCGGTATCTTTATTCCGGCTTGAATCTCTTTCTTCCTGCAGATCAACATACCTTACCAAAACGAGGTATTTCAGGCGTTTCCTTCCATAGTCATTTCTTTCTTCTATCGTTTTTGGATAATTTCTTTTGTCACCATCGGTTTGCAAACTTTCCTCTTTTGTAAAATCAAAGCGATGTTTCAGAATATCTTTGTAGGAGGCCGCCACTTCATCAATTCTTTTTAAATAAGTATCGCTCACTGCATAAAAAGATTGCAACGGAGCACCATGGATTTCATCATCAATCCTGTCCTCATATTTTTTGAAACCATCTATATCCTTTTGTAAAAAAATATATTTATCCGGATCAAGATCGTCTTCAAATTTTTTCAGCACTTCCCTTGAAAACTGATCATCAATTTTTTTGGGATTATAATGGCCCTGTTCTAAAACAATGCCTACATTTTGAAGTATTCTTTGGTATTTTGTTTTTGGGTCATTGTTGTGATCATCACTCCTGCCCATTACTCCATATCCAATAAATAAACTACCTAATATTAGAATAATAAGTACGGGAATAAATTTTTTGCTCATAATAAAACTGATTATTGAATTCATACGTAAAAATAAAAGAAATTACATTGCTACTTTAAAATTAGAATATTGAATTAACAAAGGTTTTTGCAAAAGTATAAACGGTTAAAAAAAGCCATTGTTTATCTGATTAAAAGTAAAAACCCCACGTTGAAGTGGGATTTAAATTGGGTGGATGATGGGGCTCGAACCCACGA
>Ga0157370_10000239_pt1 | contig 69976 bp, 60 predicted proteins | sample C35metaG_FD_113463 | JGI IMG/M metagenome (GOLD analysis project Ga0157370, IMG submission 113463) | Corn rhizosphere microbial communities from Kellogg Biological Station, Michigan, USA - C3-5 metaG | ecosystem: Host-associated > Plants > Roots > Rhizosphere > Soil | place: USA: Michigan...
CCAAACATCCGGCGCCGCAGACCAAGCGGCAGCGCTTGATCAACCGGCTGGACCTGGAGCGGGCCATGCAGCAAGTCGGGCCAGGCCAGCCCTGCAGCGTGCCAGCCACCCGCACCACCGCCCGACGAGCCGCCCCCCGGAAGAATCGAACCGAGCACAAAGTGCACGCTCGTGCCGACATTTGAATTTGGCTGCGAGCACGACAACTAAAAACCGGCTGGACAAATGAATGATGTGTTTACAGGTGTTGCACTTTCTTGGGTCCGTTGGCTCACTTCAGTCACCGAGCCCCAAAAAGCGTTCGCTTCATGCAGCCACCTCTCCCTTCTTCGTTGTCCGCAGGTTTGATACACGGTGAGCAGGATTTCCGTCGCATTCGCCAGCTCGTAGCCGTAGATGCCGGAGGCAAGGAACTTGTCCGAACTCCCATCGATCATCTCCAGACTGGCCGACCGCGCGTTCAGGATATCGATGGCCTTGCCGGCATAGGCATCGTCACAAGAGACTTTCCAGCGCAGTGCGAGCGCATAGGCCGCTGCCGCGTCGTTGAACAGGAGCGGAAAGTTCTCCGCATGAGGGGGCGCGCCGCAATAGATGGCCTCCTGCGGGCGCTGCGTCCAGTCCAGCGACGCGTGGCGGTTGGCGATCAAGCGCTGCCACCCTTGTAGCCAAGGCCGTTGCCGAAACACCGAGCATCACGAAGTCCCCGGGAGCTGATGGTCGAAACAGCGCACCAACACGCTTAGAACGCCCAACCGACACGGGCCCACACGCGAACGCCGCGATCAGGCTCGGCCTGGGCGGGCGCCCCACCCCGCCACGCCACCGTGGCACTCCAGTCGAAGGCCCGCGCGTTGCCCCGCACGCCCACGCCAAGCCCATGCAGCACGCGATGGTTGCTGCCACTCATGAACGGGTGTTTGTTGATCTGCACGCTCCCCACGTCGTAGAACACGCTGGGCACGAACATGGTGTGCACCACGTAATACAGCTCGGTGCTGGCAAACCAGCCTTGATCGCCCGATGCCTCGCCGGACGGATACGCACGCACGCCATTGGCGCCGCCAAGGACGAACTTCTGATACGAGTCGAGATTGCGCGAGGCCAACTGACCGCGCAGCGTCAGTAACGTGCCCAACGGGCCGCCAAGCCGCTGGTTGCGCTGCAGATCCAGGTTGAGCGTGCTGTAGCGGCCCGCTGTCTGCGCGCCCAGCGCATCGATTGCGGCGGCATCGGCAGAGGTGATATCGACGGTGCCGGTGCCCACGCGCACGCTGGCTTGCGTATCCGCACCCGCGCCGATGGCATCCCGGCCGCTGATCAGCAGGTTGGCGCTGAAATGCCGCGCACGCTTGGCCGTGTCGGTGCCGGTAGCGCCCACCTGATCGACGATGTCGCGGTGCTCGGCAGAGAGTTGCGCGAAGACGTTGGCCGCAACGCTGCGCACGATCGGATAGGAGATGTTCCACTCGGCTACGTTGGCACGGCCGATCGCATCCAGCGGTGCAAAGGTGGAACCGAGTACGTACCGCGTGTGCATGAAGCTGCCGCCCGTGGTCAAGCCGCGGCTGCCCACCGGCACCTGTGCGGCCAGGCGACCGTAGTAGAGATCGCCGTCGCTGGCCAGCACGCGGGCGCTGACCTGTTCGCCCAAGCCCAGGGGGCTGTTGAGGTTGACTGTGCCGCCCAGGCGCGCGCGCCCCGTGTAGCGCGAGCCATAGTTGTCGGCCTCCAGCCGCCCATTGACCAGCGGCGCGGGCTGGCTGTCCACCGTCAACACAGTCTGGCCCGGCTGGGTGCCCGCCTCCAGGGCGGCGCTCAGGTTCGCACCCGCCAAGTCCGACAACAGCAGCAGCGCGCGATCAACCGATGCCTGCTCCAGCGGCGCATCGCGCTGGATGGCGGCCAGGTGGGCCTCGATCACATCCGCGTGCAAGCGGCTGCCTTCGGCCACGCGCACGCGCACGTCAGACACCGCGCCTTCCACCACGCGAATCTCGATCTCACCGTTGCGTACGGCCTGCGCAGGCAGATACGCACGTGCGAGCGGCCAACCGCGTGTGCGATAGAACTGTGTGATGCGCGCAGCGCCGTGCATCAATTCACCCAACGTGTGCGTTCCGTCGTTGAGGTCTGCGACGAGCGCTTCGAGCACTTCCTGCGGATACAGCCGCGCGCCCGTCACGTGTATTTGGCGTACGGAAATTGGCGTGGTGTCATCGGCGGCTGCGCTGTCGTCCGGCTGGGGAGGCAGCCCTTGCAGCGATGTATTACCTGCGGGTGCACCGAGTGCAGGAGCCGGCGCCACATCGCGTGCCACGTCGCCAGCATCGGGCCGGGGCAGTTCCACCGCCAATGCCGGCACACCGACGAGCCACAGCAGCGCAGGCGGCAACGTACGACGCACGCACGCGGCAATAGGCTTGAGGCGCAGGGTCATTCCGCGGCGTCCTCTCGGCTGAGCGACTGAGCCTCTGTCTGTGGCACATGATCGAAGATCGTCGTAGGCGTGCGCCAGCCATGCTCGAGCGGCTCCGCCAACTCGGGTGCGGAAGACAATCCCGCCAGACGCGCCTTGACCTGCGTGTCGATGATCGGAGCAGGCGACGGTGCTACGCCACTGGTCTGCGGTGTGGTTGACACGACCGGCACGGGCACGAGCACAGGCGGCGCCTCTGTGACCGTCAACGTGCCGGGTGCGTATCGAATGCTGTAGTTGTTCGCGATCAGCCCGCCCGGCAACACGGCATACCGGCCGGCTGGCGAGGTCGTTGTCGCAGCCGTCGCGAACGTTAGCGTGCCCAGCAAGCCGGCGGTCTGCGGTGTCTGCCCATTCACCAGCCCGGTATAGGCGACGCTGAATGCTGGGTTGGCCTGGCCGGCAACGCGGGTGGCGTCGTTGGCGGCAATCAGCAACGACGCAGGGGTGATGGTGAATGCGTGCCCGGCCGCCAACTGCACCTGATAGCCCAGGCGGTCAGCCAGCGTGCCGAGGTTGACGGCGTAGCTGCCGGCGTCTTGCCCGGCCGTGCGCGCCAGACTGCCCAACAGGCTTCGCGCGACAGTGTCGCCGTTTGCCAGTCCCGCAGCGCTGTAGGCGAGGCTTGGGTCTGCGGCGCTTCCACCGTCGTACACCTTGGTGTTGGAGGCGTCTGTGGGGGTGACGGTGACGGATGGGCGTTCGCGATACATCACGTAGGTCAGGCCGTCGCCAACGCCGGTTGCGCCGGCGGCGTCGCCGTCCTGCCGGTTATAGCGGAAGTTGCCGCTACCGGACGCGGCCCGGCTGGCGAGTGTGCCGCCCAACACGGTGGAACCCAGCGCCCCGGTGTAGACCGTGACGATGCGACCTGCATCCATGGTCAACGTCGCGTTGCTCAGCACGTCGCCGCCCGTGGCAACGCCACGCGCGGTAGCCGCGCCGGCCGAAAGCGTAAGGTCACCTCCGGTGACGGACCAGTTGCCCTGTGCAGTCAGGTCGCCCGACATGGTGGTGAACTTCGTGCTGGCAGCCGAGGTGACGCCCGTTACCGTCAGCGCGCTACTGTTGACAACATCCACACCCGCCGCTTGCGTGATCGCCAGCGCATTGAGGGCATTGCCGGTGTTGGTCAAGGTGATGGGCGCATTGCCGCTATCGAGTGTCGTCGTACCTGCCACTGAAACGGCGCCACTTTGATTGATGCCTGCGGCCGTTGCGCTCAGGTTGCCCGTCAGCGTGGAGGTGCCCAGCGTCAACGCGGCGCTATTGGCCAACGTAGCGTTGCTTCCCGTCAGCGCAACCGCGCCGCTGAAGGTATTGCCCGCATGGGCGAGCGTGATGGACGACGTGCCAGCGTTGAGCGTACTGGTACCACCCACTGACACCGCGCCGCTCTGGCTGATGCCGGCGGCCGTTGCGCTCAGGTTGCCCGTCAGCGTGGACGTACCGAGCGTCAACGCTGCGCTGTTGGCCAGCGTGGCATCGCTGCCCGTCAGCGCGACCGCTCCGCTGAAGGCGTTGCCAGTGTTGGCCAGCGTGATGGCCGACGTGCCCGCGTTGAGCGTACTGGTGCCCCCCACCGTTACAGCGCCGCTTTGGTTGATGCCGGCGGCCGTTGCGCTCAGGTTGCCCGTCAGCGTGGAGGTGCCCAGCGTCAACGCAGCGCTGTTGGCCAACGTAGCGTTGCTGCCAGTCAGCGAGACCGCGCCGCTGAAAGTATTGACCGCGTTGGCCAGCGTGATGGTCGACGTGCCGGCGTTCAGCGTGGCCGCGCCGGTCACAGCGATGGCGGCGGACTGCGTGATACCTGGTGCGCTGACAATCAGCGCTCCGCTCACATTTGAGCTGCCCAGCGACAAGGCGGTACTGTTGACCAGCGTCGTATCGCTGGCGTTCAACGCAACGGGTCCGCTGAACGCGTTGCCGCCGTTGGTCAGGCTGACGGTATTGCCGTTGCCGCTGCTCGTGAAAGAGGTGCTGCCGCCCACGTGGAAGAAGCCACCGAACGTCGTGTCGTCCTGAATCGAGCCGCCGGTCGTGGTAATCGACAGGCTGCCGGGCGTGATCAGGCCGCCCTTGTTCCACACAGCCCGGCGTGCCGCGGCCTGGCTTGACGCCGTGATCGTGACGGGCGCTGCGGTAGCAAACGTGAGCGTCGCACCACCCCCGATGTAGAACCCCGAGTACCCGCTCACGCTGTCCAGCGACTGCGCATTGATGTTGATAGCCGAGGCGGTCGGCGCGCTCATCGTGACGGCGCCCGAGCCTGAACCCCACACGCCATCGCCGCCCGCGTTGGTCCCTGCAATGGTGATCGCCCCCGACGTGGCCGTGAGGTTGACCTTACCCTCCAGCTTGACCGCCGCGTTGGTGCTGCTTGTGCTGCTGGCGCCTCCAACCACGCTGTTCGTGCCAGTGATGTTGATGGTGCCGCCCGTCAGGCTGGCCGCGTTGGTGCTCGTGGCCGCCACATCCACCGCCGACAGTTGGTTGCGATACGTGGTGGAAACCGCATTGCTGGCCGTGCCCGTGATGGTGAGCGCGCCGCTGGTCGACAACGCATCGAGCGCGCTCAGCGTAACCCCGTTGCCGGCCCACGTGGCGGTGGCTCCGGTGGCGGTGCCGTTGAGCGTGATCGCGCCGCCGCCCGTGCTGCGCAGCGTGTTGCTGCCGGCCAGGTCGACGCCGATGTTGTTGGTGGAAAACAGCGGCGCCCCGTTGCTGTTGGTGCCGTTGACGGTGGCGATGCCGCCGCTGGTGCCCGATACAGTGATCGCCCCCGACGCGGTGGTCAGCGTGTTGGCGCTCAGGAACACGCCCTGACTATTGGCATTGCTCGGGAGCACGCCCGACAGGTTGATGTTGCCGGCACCGGTGGTGGTCCACGTGCTGTTCTGCAGACTGAGCGCGGGCGACGTAGCTGACTGCGCCCCACTGGCCGTAGCGCTGATGTTGCCGCCATTGGCGCCGATATCGAAAAAGCGCAGGCTGATGCCGCTGGTGTTGGCAGCGCTGGTGGTGGCGTTGGCCGTCATCGACACATTCAACGTGCCGGTGGTACTCGTGATGCCCCGATGCCCGCCGATGCTGGCGTTGGTGGTAATGCGCCCATCGGCAATCAGCGTCAGGCTGGCGTTGCCGCCGGCCGTTTTGGCGATATTGCCGTTGATGGCGATGTTGCCTTCCTGCGTGCCGGCACCGGTGGTGGTGATCGTCACGTTGCTGCCGCTGTTCAGGAGGCTCTGAATGCTGCTGACGTTCACCAGCGAGCCGGTGGTGCTCGGCGTCCACACGCCACTAGAGAAGCTGCCGCCAGTTTGCGTGCCGGTCGAAATGGTGACGTTGTATGGGTCCAGCAGCCATGAGCCGCCCGCTCCACCTGCACCACCTGCCACGCTCACGGCAATGCCGTCGGTGTCCAGCGCATGGCCCGAGGTTTCGACATGCCCACCCTGCCCGCCCAGCGCGCCGCCGTTGGCAGCCAGCGTGCCGTGCACATTGGCCACGTCGGTCCCCCAGACGATGATCTGGCCACCGTTGCCACGGCTGGTGGCGCTTGCGTCGAGGGTAGCGTCGGGCGCAACGTACGTTGCCGTGGCGTTCGGCTCGGGGCCCTCGCCGCGCGCGTTGCCACCGATCAGTGCCGTGCCGCCGCCAGCCGTGCCGCGTACGTCGATCTGCGCGCCATCGAACAGGCCCACCTTGCTGCCCAAGACCTGGACGGTGCCGGCCACGCCGGCGCTATCCGCGGCGCTGGCGTCGAGCCTGCCGCTCACTTGGGTGACGCCCACCACTGGGTCGCCCACCAGTTCGATAGTGCCCTGCCGGTTGGCCACCGTGCGCGCCTGCACCACTCCAGTCGTGTTGATGACGGACTCGCTCAACGCATCCAACCCGCGCGCGGTCAGCACCACACGGCCGCCGTCAGCCACGATCATGCCGCCGTTGCTCACCAGCGTACGGGCCGCGCCCTGGCTGATCGTATAGCCCAGCGGGCTGCCGTCGGCCAGGGTGAGCGTTATGGCGCCTGCCCCGGCCAGCAGTACGTCGCCGCCGGGCGCATGGATGCTGCCGGTGTTCTCAACCCGGTTGGCGATAAGCGCCACCTTGCCACCGTTCGGTACGTTGATTGCGCCCTGGTTGACGACACTGGCTACGCTGCTGCCTGAGAATGCATAACGACCGGCTTCAAAATCCGCATTGCTCAGGTTCAGCGTGCTCGCCACCAACCCGCCAACGTTGACTTGCGCCCCCGCACCAAATAGCACGCCATTGGGATTGAGCAAAAACACCGTGCCGTTGGCGCTGAGATTGCCAAAAATGCCGCTGGTTTCACTTCCCGTAACGCGATTTAAAGCGATGGCGCCGGCACCCGGCTGGATAAAGTTGACGGATTCGCCAGGCTGGATATTGAAGCGCGACCAGTCGATGGCGAGCCTGGGTGTGGTCTGGGTGATTGTGGTGGTGGCGCCGCTCTGCCCGATGCCGCCCGCGCCCGACGTTACAACGCCGCCAGCGGGCGCTGCCAGCCCCGGAGCACTGGCAATCAGGCCGGCCGCAAGCACACCGACACCAGCCCGCCTCCCGTTGGTGTGCTCAGCCACAGCAACCCAGGTCTGGGCGGCGCAGCTCCATATCAGCCGATAGGCTCGGTTTTTGGTGGCGTGTCGGTGCATGGGATTCGGTTCTAACCCACGCAAAACATGACGCTTAAGGCGCGGGAGCTAAAGGCGGTTAATCCTTAGCTATTCGGCTCGCCTCAAATATCACTGAATCCCGCATTTACCCTAACCCAATCGAGTTATGCTGAATTTGTAAAAATTACCGCAAGGGAGAATATCCCAAGCGGTGTTGCTCTTAACCCGGAATGCCTGGGAGAATTTTTGGGTTTCAACGCCAGCCGTCCAAGGCGCTGCAAATGATGATCAGCAAATCGGCTTCGGTAGCGTTACGCGAAAGCATGTGCCACGCTCGGCCTCACTGCGGTCATCATGGCAAACAATCGACGTACCCTCATTGCAACCACCTCGGCCGCGCGCCACGTGTCGGGGCATGATGGAACGGAACACGGCCCTGATGCAGGAGATGATGCAAATGATGAAGGATGGTCAGGACATGGGAATGGGCATGGGCCGCGGAATGGGCTCGGGTATGGGCGGCATGATGCAGAAGTAGATTCGGGCGGGGTGCGTTCAACGCTTCTTTCGCGCAACAATTCCCGTTGACCCTCCCTGCATGGGAGGGTTTATCGTTTCCTGAGGGTAAGAAACGCATGTTGCCGTTCAAGCAAGTGCATCTGGCAGCAGTCGAACTGATAGGAGCCGATGTCAATGGAAGAACACCGCCACGTCCACGCTGCTGAGCACGATCACACGCACTCGCATGGTGGCCACGCCGGCCATCACCACGACGGACACGGTGCAATGCACGAGCACGGTCAGGCCGTAACGGCAGCTACCGGGCATGCTGACAAAGACCGGGCTGCGGCCGCTCCCGCCGAGTTCCAAGCAGGGACCGTCTACACATGCCCCATGCATCCGGAAATCCGGCAGGACCATCCAGGCAATTGTCCGATCTGCGGTATGACTCTGGAACCGATCGTTCCGGACTTGGATGACGAAGAGAACCCCGAACTTAAAGACTTCCAGCAGCGCTTCTGGTGGACGCTTCCGCTCACCGTTGCCACGTTCGTCCTGGCGATGTTCGGACACCAATATGGCTGGATGAACGCCCCGCAGCAAAGCTGGGTCGAGCTGGCCCTCTCGACGCCCGTCGTGCTGTGGGCGGGCTATCCATTCTTCAAGCGATGCGTTCAATCCTTCATGCACCGCAGTCCAAACATGTGGACGCTCATTGGACTGGGTGCAGGCGCCGCGTATCTGTACAGCGTGATCGCAACCATCGCTCCGAACGCGTTTCCTCAGACGTTCGCAGAGCATGGTCGCATCGGCGTCTACTTTGAAGCGGCGGCGGTCATCGTTTCGCTGACGCTGGTTGGTCAACTGCTGGAGTTGAAGGCGCGCTCCCAGACATCAGCTGCAATCAAATCGCTGCTCGGCCTTGCCCCCAAAACCGCACGGCGCCTCAACCCGGACGGCAGCGAAATGGACGTACCTCTGGACCACGTACACGTCGGCGACCGTCTGCGCGTGCGTCCTGGCGAGAAGGTTCCCACCGACGGTATCGTGATCGAAGGCTCAAGTTCCCTCGATGAATCGATGATTACTGGCGAGCCCATTCCTGTGACCAAGCGAGTGGGTGACCATGTGATCGGCGCCACGATGAACACCGCAGGAAGCTTGATCATCGAATCGGAGAAAGTGGGTTCTCAGACCGTCCTCTCGCAGATCGTTCAGTTGGTCGCCCAGGCTCAGCGCTCCAAGGCGCCCATGCAGCGCATGGCGGATCAGGTTGCGGGATTTTTCGTTGTTGCTGTGGTGGCGATTGCCCTGCTCACCCTCTTCGCGTGGGGGGTCTTTGGACCGCAGCCTAGCTGGGTGTATGGGCTCATCAACGCGGTGGCTGTGCTGATCATCGCGTGCCCATGCGCGTTGGGCCTCGCAACGCCAATGTCGATCATGGTGGCCAGCGGCAAGGGCGCCACGAACGGCATCTTGTTTCGCGACGCAGCCGCCATCGAGAATCTGCGCAAGGTCGACACGCTGGTGGTCGACAAGACGGGAACACTCACGCAAGGCAAGCCCGCTTTTGAACGCTGCTTGGGCGCCAACGGCTTCGATGAGTCGGAAGTGCTTCGCTTAGCGGCCAGTCTGGACCAGGGCAGCGAGCACCCGTTGGCGGCGGCCATTGTAGAGGCCGCCAGATCGCGCGGATTGTTATTGCAGGCCGCCCAGAATTTCGAGTCCAGCAGTGGCATCGGCGTGCGTGGATCTGTCGCCGGCAAGAAGCTTGCACTTGGCAACACCGTGTTGATGGAGCAAGAGCACATTGACGCCGCCCCGCTGGCCCAGGCCGCGGACGAACTAAGAGCCCGGGGCGCGAGCGTCATGTACCTTGCCGCCGATGGCGCGCTTGCCGGTTTGCTTGCCGTGTCCGATCCAATCAAACCGACGACGGCCGAAGCGTTGGCACAGCTCAAGGACAAGGGCATCCGCGTGGTCATGGCCACCGGCGACGGCACGGTCACGGCAAAGGCCGTCGCCCAATCGCTCGGCATCACCGAATTTCATGGCGAAGTCCGGCCCGCCGATAAATTGGCCCTCGTGACGAGGCTGCAAAGCGAAGGCAGAATCGTTGCCATGGCCGGTGATGGGATCAACGATGCGCCCGCACTGGCGAAGGCCGATGTCGGCATCGCCATGGGCACGGGCACGGATGTCGCGATGAATAGCGCACAAGTTACGCTCCTCAAGGGAGATTTGCGCGGCATCGCACGCGCGCGCACGCTGTCTGAGGCAACGATCGGCAACATGAAGCAGAACCTCGGCTTTGCGTTCGTCTACAACGCCTTGGGGGTGCCGCTTGCGGCCGGCGTTCTATACAGCACGACCGGCTTGCTGCTGTCTCCGATGATTGCGGCGCTCGCGATGAGCCTGAGCTCGGTTTCTGTCGTCTCCAATGCGCTGCGCCTGCGCCGCATAAGCATCTGACTGCTTTGAAGCGCGTGCTCAACGCCCTGCCCTTGTCTATGTGTCTTTGGCAGCCGATGCAATTGACTCCGGCCGCCGCCAGCGCAGACGCTTCGTTTGCAGAAAGTAGCGCCAATCCAGTTTGGCGAACCCATAAACGAGGGCTAGAAACACGACCTGCGACACGATGAAGTACACCCCCATATACGCGCCGTCGATCTCCGTCTCCTCATCCAGATAGCGTGCACCCAACTGGGCAATGTGCGTCCAGGTCAGGTAGCTTATCCAGCGGCCAACAAAGAACGGGAGCCCGATCAACCATAGCCGCATCCCAGTCAAGCCGTAGGCGATGAAGATGTAGTTGGATGGGAACGGGCTGAAGGCGTACGCGAGCATCAGCCCGACCGTCATGCCTTTGCGGTCTTCGAGCCAGGCGCGCGCCACATCGATGTTCTGACGATCCGCCTCGCGCATCCAGCGGTTACGGACAAGCGTGCAGGATAGCCGCGCCAGAACCAGGCGGCCGAGGGTTGCCGCGCAGGCGGCAACGCCCGCAAGAAGCACCGGGTTGGCATCAGGCCGTGAAAGGCCGATCCATGACATCACCATCCACGTCGGCGGTGCGAAGGCCGGCATCACATTCAGCAGCAGGACGGTCGCGAACAATACGAGCAGGTTTGCCATGGCGCTCAAGCCTCTCCACCGAGCACATGGAACAGTTCGTCTTCTTGTGCGCAATGCAGCCGCACGACGGCATCGAGACCATAGAGCAAGCGTTGCAGCTCTTGCGTCACTGCGGCATCCGGTCCGTCAGAAGAAACATCCGCCACGATCCGGCCCAGCAGCTTCGTGATGCGGAATATCTCGCGATGCATGGCGCTCATTGCCGCCATCGGGTCATCTCCGCCAAGCAAGCGGGCGACGTCCGGATAGAGCTGGGTATCGTCGCGGCGCTCATGCGGCACCAGCACCTCTGCCAAGGACTGATTGAGCGATAGCAACGCGGTTTTTGCCGCGCAGCCTTCCATATGGGGAAGCGAGTCTGCGACCACGCGGATCCGGCTCAGAATGGGTTCCAGCTCCGCGTGTTCGGCCTTGAGGCGCTCGACGTCTGCAGAGACGAGTGAACCGGTTGCCTCGTTTTCTGTAGGCCGTAGCGCTCGCAACGCGCTGGCGATCGCCAACACATCGATGACCTCTTGCAGCAATGCGCCTGCCAATGGCGGCAGATAACCGAGCGCTGCGACAACCATGGCGGCCAACGACAGCGACATGCCGATCATCACGCTCTGCAGCGCGACGCTGCGTGTGCGGCGTGCTATCCGGACCGCATCAACGAGCCGATCCAGGCGGTCCACCAGCAAGACAATGTCTGCGGCTTCCGAAGACGCAGCTGCGCCGCGCGCGCCCATTGCCACGCCAATGTCCGCAGCAGCAAGCGCTGGTGCATCGTTGACGCCATCGCCAACCATGACCACCCGACCCGCGGTGCGTGCATTTCGAATCGCCGCGAGCTTGGCCGCCGGCGACAGGCCCGCATAGACCTCTGTCACCCCCAACACGGATGCCACGGATTCGGCAACGTCTTCCCGATCCCCGGTCAACATCGCTTGGCGTGTCATGCCCTCTTGACGCAAGAGTCGCAGGGCGCGGGGCGCCTCCAGACGAAGGCGGTCAATCAACTGCAATGCGCCCGCCAGTTCGCCGTCCACGCCGATAAAGACAGCCGACGCGCCGGCATAGCTCACCCGCTTGACGAACGCTTCTACCCAGCGCGGCACATTGGACGAACCCAAAACATAAGGCAACGAGCCGATGGAAACGACATGCCCTTCAACGCGACCGCAAACGCCGGCTCCCGGACTCTCAACCACCGCACTCGGCAACTGCAGCGTCGCGCCCTGTTCGCGCGCGGCCTTGGCGACGGCTTCTGCCGTAACGTGATTCGACGCCTGCGCGAGTGAACCGGCCAAGCCCAGCACAACATCGGACGTGTACTGCGGTGCACATTCAACGTCGACCAGTCGTGCATATCCGCTGGTCAGCGTGCCCGTTTTGTCGAAGAACAGCGTGTCGGCCAGCGCCAGCCGCTCCAGTGCGCCGCCGCCCTTGACCAGCACGCCTCGCTTGGCGCAACGCGACAGGCCTGAAACGATGGCGACTGGCACGGCCAGGATCAACGGACACGGCGTAGCCACAACAAGCACGGCAAGACAACGCGCCGGGTCACCCGTGACGATCCAGCTTGCCCCCGCCAGGAGAACGGCAATGCCCCCAAAGCTAAGTGCATACCGGTCAGCCAGCCTGACGGAAGGACTGCGCTCCGCCTGCGCCGCACTGACCAGCCGGACAACGCCCGCAAACGTGCTCTTGTCGGCCGACGCACTCGCGATCATTTCGAAAGCGGCGCCGACATTCAGCACGCCGCTGCAAATTGCATCGGCTGCCTGGCGATGGCGGGTGAGCGATTCTCCTGTCAACGTGGATTCATCCAGATCTGCGGGCTCGGACAAAGTACCGTCCACCGGCACGACTTCACCGTGTCGTACCAGCAACCGGTCACCCGCTTGCACCTTCTCCAGGCTGACTTGGTGCCACTGTCCGTCGTCGAAGCGATTGGCCCGCTTGGGCGCATGACCCAGTAAGGCAGTCATCTCCCGCTGCGCACGCGCCTGAGCAAAGTCCTCCAGCGTGCGGCCGCTCGCGAGCATCAACGCAATGACCGAGGCGACCAGCACCTCGCCCGACAAGAGCGCAAAGGTGATCGACATCACCGCCAGAACATCCACCCCGGCCTGCCGCCGCATCAGTGACCGCACAATCGAGACGGCCAAGACCAGCCAGTTCGGAGCGACGCCAATCAGCCAGAGTTGCTGCGCGAGCACATCGGCACCGAGATACCGCGCCCATAGCCCCGCCGCCAAGGTCAGCACCGAAAAGGCAAGCAATGCAACATTGGCGAGCAAGCGCGTGGAGTGCATCGCTGAGGCTCTTGTCGGCGCGGTTTCCATGTGGGCTAGATCATGCGGCGCAGCAGCCGATCCTTCAGGATGAACTCGTGCCAGAGCGCCGCGGCAGCATGCAGCCCGACCACGATATAGACGACCGTGGCGCCCGACTCATGAATTTCCTTGGCCAAGTGGGCCAACGACTTGTCCTGCGCCAACGCCAGCGTCAGATTCAGTCCGAATGGTTGAATCGGCTTGCCTGCCAAGGCCAGTGCCAGCAAGCCCAAAACGGGCATGCCGACCATCAGGACATAGAGCGCGCCGTGCGTGAGTCGCGCTGCAAGCTGCACCAGCGGCGAGCCCGGCACGGGAGGCGGCGCCTGCGTGCCCACCCGGGCCAGCAGGCGCAGCACCATCAGGGCGAACACGGAGAGCCCCGCCGTCTGATGGACCATAAACAGAGCGCCTCGCTCGGCGCTGCCTTTCGGGAAGAAATCCATGATCTCGATGGCCACGACAGCGATCAGCACCGCCAGAACCACGAGCCAATGGAGCGAGCGCATGGTGAGGGAGTATTTCAGTTCGGATTGCATAGCGTTATCCAGAATATGTTGAGTAAGGGGTGAAGCCGCGGCAGATCAATCGTCAAAGTCCCACATGCGATGCAGATCGAGCTGCAGGCGGCTGTCTGCCTCCAGCAGGTCGACGCGTGCGAGCCGCTCGGCCAGCACGGACTCGGCCAGACTACGACGTGCTGCCAGTAGCTCAGTCAAGCCCGACTCACCTGCACGATATGCGCGCGTTGCCCGATCGGATGCGCTCCTTTGCACCGTAGCCGCTTCCATCTGCGCCTGCGCGCTCGTCCGTTTTCCTTGCAAGTTGCCGTAAAGGACATCGAATTCGGCACCCAGCCGACGCTCGGCACCCAGTCTGCGCCTTGCAGCAGTTTCCGCATCGGCAGCGGCCGCCGCAGCCGCTGAGCGGCGATGCGCCGAGCCGATCGGCATGGCAACGCTCACACCCATGATGCGTTCCGCACCGCCGCGCTCCACCGTAACAAACATGCCGACGGTCGGGTCAGGCCGGCGATCAAGATCGGCGCGCTTGGCCATATGCTGCGCCTGAGCCTCTTCTGCCATGGCAAGGCGATATTCGTGGCTGTCCTGGATGTACTGGGTACGTAATCGATCTGGTGGTTCTTGCGGCAATGCGGGCAGCGCTGGATCGGGGCCAAACGCGGGATGACCAAGCCCCGGAAAGCGGGCTTGCAGCTCCGCCTGCGCGGTTTGTTCCGCTGCAGCGGCTGTCGCCAGCGCGGCTTGCGTGCGCGCCCGATCGGCCGCGGCCAGTTCGGCCTCCAGACGAGAGGCATCGCCCAGTTGCACCCTCCGGGCAGTCAGCGCCGCCAGGTCAGCCGCCGCTTTGGCGTTCTCCTGCGCTGCGTAGCGTGCCTGTCCTGCGCGCACGGCACCAAACCAGAGGGCCAGAATCTGGCGCGATGCCTCATGACGTGCATCCTTGACGGCAAGCTGACCCGCCTCGGCGGCGGCATCGGCAAGCTGCCCATCGGCCTGCGCTTTGCCCCAAAGCCGCAATGGCCGCTCCACAGCGATCTGCCCTTCAGCATGGCGTTCGGAGGGATCGCGCACCTGGCGCCCTTGGCCAATTGCGCGCACGACGGTTTCCGCTGTGCCGGCGCGGATGCCCTCAGCCCGAGCCAGTACAGCATCGCGGCGGGCTTCTGCCGCCAGCACGTCGGGCGACTGTGCGACGGCCTCGCGCACTGCGCTCTCCGCCGGTAGATAGGCCGGCGAGATTTGCGCTTGCGCGGCGGCGCTGCAAAGCAGCATCGTGCTCGCTCCCGCCAATACGATGCGAAACAGATCCAACCTCATTGTGAATCTCCCTGCCCGGCGGCCGCACGCGGCCGAGGCAACCCAAAACGTTCAAACAGCAGGGGCAGAAGAAGCAGTGTCAGGGCGGTCGAAGAAATCAGCCCGCCCGATACCACGATCGCCAGCGGCCGCTGAATCTCTGACCCCGGCCCGCTGGCCAGCAGCAGCGGAATCATCCCCAGTGCGGTAATGCAGGCCGTCATCAGGACGGGCCGCAGCCGGTCTCGCACGCCATCGCGCACGGCTTCCGTCATGCTCAAACCTGACTCCAGCAGCGTGTTGAAGTGCGAAACCAGCACCACGCTGTTGAGCACCGCGATCCCGAGCAATGCGATAAAGCCAACGGAGGCGGGCACCGAAAGGTATTCGCCCGATATCCGCAGCGCCGCAATGCCCCCCACGAGCGCAAACGGAATGTTGGCGACCACCAGCACTGCCTGCCGCACCGAGCGGAACGTCAACATCAGCAGGAGAAAGATTGCGCACAGGGCCAATGGGACAACCAACGCAAGACGCGCTGCAGCGCGTTGCTGGTTCTCGAACTGGCCGCCCCACACCACCCGCAATCCTTTTGGCAACGTGCCAATACCGCTGACTGCCGCCTGGGCTTCCTGCACGAAACCCGCCAGGTCCCGACCATCAACATTGGCCTGGATCACGGCAAACCGGGCGCCGTCTTCGTGGTTGATGCGCACGGGCCCATCCACGCGTTCGATACGTGCCAGAGAGGTGAGCGGCCATGCTTTGCCGTCGGGTGCCGTTACCAGAAGGTTGGTCAGGTTTTCGGGCGCCTGCCGCAAGCCTGCTCCGCCACGCAAGATCAGCGGCGTGCGAACGATGCCCTCAGGCACCACGCCAATCCGGTCCCCCTCGATCAGGGCGCGCAGTTGCGCCTGCAGGGCATCGCCGGAGAAGCCGGCCTGACCGACCGCTGCGCGGTCCAGCGACACTTTCAGGTACTGCACACCACTGTTGCTGGGGGCAATTACCTCTGCCGCGCCCGGAATGGTGCGGACCTTGGCTGCAATGGCCTGCGCGGCTGCGTCGATGGCGGCAAGGTCGCTGCCAAACAGCTTGATGGCAACGTCGCCACGTGTGCCGGTCAGCATCTCCGAGACACGCATCTCAATAGGCTGCGTGAAGCCGTAGATCACGCCCGGGAAGCGCTCCATTACGCGCCGGATCGCAATCGCGATGTCTTCCTTGCTGCCGCGCCACTGATCCTTGGGCTTGAGCACCAGGAAGGTATCGGTTTCATTCAGGCCCATCGGGTCAAGGCCAAGGTCATCCGAACCCGAGCGCGCGACGATCGAGCGTATTTCCGGCACCTCCTTGAGCAGTGCCTGCTGCACGCGTTGGTCCATGTCCAGCGACGCCGTGAGCGAAACGGACGGCGCTTTCTGCAACTGCACGATCAGGTCGCCCTCGTCCATCGTCGGCATGAATGTCTTGCCGACCGACATGTACAACACCACGGCCAGCGCCAACGCCGCCCCGGCCAGGCCGAACACCATGCGGCGATGCGTGGTCGTCCACGCCTGGATTCGCGCAAAACCGCTCGCGACCTTTCGCATCAGCCAGGGCGGCTCATCTGCATGCGTAAGCAAGAGCAAAGAAGCGAGCGCCGGAACCACGGTAAAGGCAATCACCACGGACGAGGCCAGCGCCAGCACGATGGTCAGCGCCACAGGCCCGAAGAGCTTGCCCTCCAGACCTTGCAGCGACAGCAGCGGCAAGAACACGATGGCAATAATCGAAACGCCCGACAGCATCGGTACCGCCACCGTTGCGACTGCATGGCGGATGACCGCACCGCGCAGCGCAGGATCGATCTTGTGGTCTTGCGCGCGCGCCATGGCCGTCTCGATGTTCTCGACCACGACGACGGCTGCGTCCACGAGCATGCCCAGCGCAATGGCGAGCCCACCGAGGCTCATCAGGTTGGCAGTCAGACCCACATAGCGCATCAGAAGGAAGGTTGCCAGCATCGACAGCGGCAGTGTGGTCGCCACGACCAGGGCAGCCCGTACCCCGCCCAGGAACACGTACAAGGTGATGACGACCAGCACGCTGGCCTCAATCAGGGCGCGAACCACGGTGTTGGCCGCACGGGTTACCAGCTCGCCACGGTTGTAGAAGACGTGGGTCGACATGCCCTTTGGCAACTGGGGCCCTAGCGCGTCCAGCCGCTCCTGCACCGCCTCGACCAGCTTGCGGGCATCGCTGCCGCGCAGGCCCAGCACCAGCCCTTCAACCGCTTCACCGTTGCCGTCTTTGCTGACAGCGCCGTTGCGGGTGGCCTCGCCCAGCCGCACGGTCGCAACATCGCCAACCGTGACCGCAAGGGCGGAATTCGGGCTCTGCGCCGGCACCACGACAATCGCACGCAAATCGTCCAGCCCGCGTATGCCACCTTCCACGCGCACGACCCAGTGCTCGTCTCCGCGGTCCAGCCGCCCTGCCCCGTCGTTGCGATTGTTGGCGTCCAGCGCCTGACGCAGTTGCTCCAGGGTGACGGCGCGGGCTCGCAACCGGGCAGGGTCAGGCGTCACCTCGTAGCTGCGCACCTCGCCGCCGAGGGCGTTGACGTCGGCTACGCCTGCCACGGTGCGCAGCGCTGGCCGGATCACCCAGTCCAGCACGCGGCGCCGGTCGGCCAGGGAATAGCCATCGCCCTCCACCGTGAACATGAACATCTCGCCCAACGGCGTGGTGATGGGCGCCAGACCGCCCACGGCGGTCGATGGCAGATCGCGTGCCAAACCAGCCAGACGCTCCGACACCTGCTGGCGCGCCCAGTAGACGTCTACGCCCTCCTCAAAATCAACGGTCACGTCGCTGATGCCATATTTGGACACCGAGCGCACGATCGTCTTGTGCGGCAGGCCGAGCAGCTCCTGCTCGATGGGCGTGGAGACCCGCTGCTCGACTTCCTCCGGGGTCATGCCCGGCACCTTCAACACGACCTTGACCTGCGTCGGCGAGATATCGGGAAACGCGTCGATCGGCAGGTTCAGATACGCCCACACGCCGGCCACAGCGAGCACGCCAGCCGCAATCAGCACCAGCACGCGCTGGCGCAAAGAGAACTCAATCAGGCGGGGCAACATCACTGCTCTCCCGCCAGCAAGCCCTTGAGCGCACCGACACCTGTCACTGCCACGCGTGTACCGGCGGGCAGGTTGACACGAACGACGGCGATGGCGTCGTCTGTACTGGCGACTGCGACATCCTGGAAGCGGAAACCCTTGTCGGTTGCGACGAATAGGCCTGGCACGCCTCGCACATAGACCAACGCGGCCACAGGAACCCGCAGCAGGCCAGGAGCGTTTGCATTGGCCGCGCTGCGCAGCTTGAGCGTGACGTTGACGCTCTCCCCGGCACGCAGGTCTCCACGTCGCTCCAGCGATGCGCGAACACGCACACCTGCAGTGCCATCGCCGGAAGGCGCAACACCAATGACGGTGCCGCCGGCGCCGCGTTGTGCGATCTCGACGCGGTCGCCTGTGGCAGGCACCGGTATGTCGCGGCCAACGAGCAGGTCCAGCTCCAGCGCCGCCGGATCAACAATCCTGAAAAGCGGTGCCGCCGCGTCGACTCGCGCCCCCGGAACGGCGTTGACTTCGGACACCACACCGCCACGGCTGGCAACCAATTGCGCCTCACCACCCGCGCCGCTGAATGCAATGCCTGCGGAGGCCAGCTCTGCCTTGCGCGCCTTGACCATGGCACCGGCCTCAGTGGCCCGCGCCTGTGTTGCCTGCCAGCGGCTTGCAGCGATGATGCCGTCGTCGTACAGCGCCTTGTCGCGCGCAAGCGATTGCTGCGCGAGATGCGCCTGCGAATTGGCTTCCGTCAGTGCGCGGCTGGTTTCGAAGAGCTGCGGGCTCAAAAAACCGGCCAGCGGCTGGCCTGCCCGGACGGTTTGCCCGACCGACACCAACACCCGGGGCACCATGCCCGCGTATGGGGCGGCTACCACATATTGCGCATCCGGCTTGAACACGACACGCGCATGCGTGCCGACCTCCAACCCTGAAGAAGCGGCGACCGGGCTGAAACGCACGCCGAGGGAGCGCGCCTGCTCAGCCGATAGCGGCACCACCTGGGTGCCTGCTTGGGCAGCGGCCTGCTCAAGGGGAAACGCGATCAGCGCAATACACGCACTGGCCGCGACGATTCGTTTGAAAGACATGCCTGACTCCAATCCTCGGAGGCAACGCCACGGACGCCACCTCTGATTGCCGCGCATACGCGGGCGACCTCAAGATCAACCGTCGCCCAGCATTTCCATGCATTGCGAACGACAAGCTCTTACGGTGGAGGGCCAATGGAACGTGGAGTTGCTACCGCCGCGTAGCGTTAGGCGTGCGAAATGCGCCAAAAGACAGCGCTTCTGACACATTCATCATCGCCAATGCAGACGCTAAAGGCTTGTTGCAGGTCAACAAGTTGCAGAGCAACGCGCACACCGGCCGTCAACCGGGTACGGATCAGGATTGCAGCGGAGGTGCTTGGGCCGGAGGTGGCCGATTGATGCGATCGCGCCAGCGCGCTCGAACGGGCGCGGGCCGATAGGCGGGACGAAATACAGCGGCGCGAGCCAGCGCCGCAAGCAGGAGGAAGGTCAGCGCGGATACCCCGGCCGCCGCGGCTGCCCAAAGAAATGCGCCAAGCTCCGCCGGGCCAATGGCAGGTTCGACGTCCACCTCAAAGGGTTCCTGGCTCGTCAATGCCCAGTCATGAAGGCCAATGGCGACCGTCTCCTCAATGGGAGGACGGTGGGCAAACGATGTGAAGTGAAAATGAGAATCAACCGCAGCAGGAAGCGCGGTGTGCACGTGCAGGCCAAATTGTTTCGGTGTTCCGAGATGGCCGTGCAGAAGCGGGCTTAGCAGCTGCATCAACACAATGGTCAACAACAGCATCGCCCGAAGCGAGATGCTTGCAGTCGCACGTGGCATGCGTGGATTGTAAAGCAATGTGCCTTTCGTTTGGTGCTTGATGTCAACCACCCATCGGAGACAGACCCACCACGGCATGCGTCAACGCATATGCCGACGAATACTCCAGCTCGCCCGAGGCTTGCGCGTGAATCGTGAACAGCGGTTGTCCGACGCTCACTTGATCGCGCAGTCGCACATGCATTTCCACCCCCGCGACTTGACGCATCGGTGCGCCCGCAAGTTTTGCGATGCGGGCAAGGTGGCGGTTGTCGATGTTGGTGACGATGCCGTTTTGCTCGGCAACGACGTCGCGGCGGAAAACGGCTTCTCCGGGGATGCGCAAACCGCCCTGCGCCTCGCAAATCGCTTCGAACTTCCGCCATGCAGCACCGCTATCCAACAGGCCGGTTGCCATGTCGAGCCCCGTTCCGGCAACAGCGGCGCCGCAAAACTCCAGCAATGCGCCAGCGAGCAATAACGACCGTTCCCGCAAGTCGAAGGGCGCCGTTGGCGAGCGCTGCAGTACGGCCAGAACGTCTCTTGCTTCCAGCGCAGGGCCGATCCCGCGGCCAACGGGCTGCGCGCCATCCGTGCGCACCATCAGCACCTGCACCCCGAACGCCTGGGCCACGCGCTTGAGCAGCATTTCAAGGCGCTCGAGGTCTTCGACACTGCGAACTTTGGCCGTCGGGCCAACAGGCACATCGATCAACACATGGGTGGACCCCGCTGCAATCTTTTTGGAAAGAATGGACGCCACGAGCTGTGCGTCGCTGTCGACATCGAGCGCTCTTTCCACCCGAATCAAGACGTCGTCCGCCGGGCTGAGGCTCAACGCCCCGCCCCACGCGAGCGATGCCCCAACCTGCCCTACGACGCTTCGCAGCTCGGCTGCGGTGAGGTTGACGCGGGTGAGCGTTTCCATCATGTCGGCGGTACCCGCTGGCGAGGTGATGGCGCGTGATGACGTTTTGGGCAGCAGCAGCCCCGCCGCCGCGCAGATGGCAACGATGATGGGGCTGGTGCGATTGCCGGGCAGACCGCCTACGCAATGCTTGTCTGCCACGACCGCTCGATCCCAATGCAGCCGCTCGCCCGAGTCGACCATGGCTTGCGTAAGGTCGATGGTTTCCTTGATGGTCATGCGGCCCGATGCGCAGGCACTCAGGAAGGCCGCGATATGGACGTCGGCATAGCGCTCGTTCGAGATGTCCGCAATGATCTCGTGCAACTGCCTGGCGTCCAGATGCCCACCGTAGATCTTGGCCCGCAAGGCGCGCAGCGACTCGAGCGACGGCGCATGCCTGACGCAGACCTCGTCCCCTGGGCGCGCCATCAACGCATCGACCGCGGCGGCTGAGAGGCTCACCTCATGCTTCTCTAGCAGCCCCGACCCGACCAGGTTCAGCGTGGCGATCGTCGATCGCTGCCCGATCTGGACTTCCACACGGGCCTGCGCTGTAAAGCCCTCCGACCGGCAGATCGCGCTGTCCGGGTGCATGTAGATGACGTGCTCTTGCCACGTGTCAATGCCAAGCGCCTTGAACTTGAGGCATCCCGGCGGCGCGACGGGTACGTCAGCCGAGGGCATGGAGATCGTGCTCATGACATGCGCGTCAGCCTGCAAACCGGAAGTGTCCGCTGTGTAGCGTGATCTCCTTGGAACCTGTTTGCTCGAACAGCGTGCGTGCAACATCCTCGATATGACCGCGGTGCACTTTGAATGCGCTGAGCAGATCGTCAGACTGGCAGGAGCGCGCGCCAAAATGGTCCTCGAGGGCTTCGGCAGTGATTGCATAGCTTGCGGAGCTGCCATCGATCGACGCGCGGCATTGCAGGCGCGGTCCCGCCGCGCAGTATGTCGGGTCGTCAGGCAGGAACCTGATCTGTTTCATGATGGCCTCCAGATACGAAATCGCCCTGATCAAACAAGCATCTGCTTGCTCGAAACCAGAGGTAAATCAAACATGCGTGAAACGGCGTCGACCAGCGGCTCTGTGAGTGCAATCTGGTTCGAGGGATGGGGGATGGTGTCGCACGTGACGACATCCGTGCTTGCCGCGCAAAGCTGGCTGTAGGCGTCGGCGGCAAACACGGCGTGCACCCCAATGCAAACCGGCTGCGGTTTGCCTGCGCGCTGCAGCAAGGCCGCCGCAGCGAGCATCGTGCGCCCCGTCGAGATGATGTCGTCCACCAGTACGGGCACACACCGTGGTGGAATGTTTGGCAACTCCGCCATTTCCACGTGCCACGCGCTGTGGCGCGTCTTGGTCAATGCTGCCCATGGCGCCTGGCAAATGCCGGCGACATGCTCGACCCACTGCCTGCTTTCGTCATCTGGCCCGATCAGGAACGGCACCTGCACATGGGTTTGGATCCATGCGGCAATGGCAGCCGCGGCTTCCACTGCGACGGTCGGCATGCGATAGACCTCCGACAGATGCGAAATGCGATGCAAGTGCGGATCCACCGTAACAAGCCAGTCGAAGACCGGATTCAGCAAGGCGGCAAAGTGTTCAGCGGCGCGAATCTCGCCTGCATTGAAGACAACGTCCTGTCGCATATACGGCAGGTACGGCGCGATCAGGCCAACGCGGCGTGCCCCGCCCTGACGTGCGGCAATCGCCAGCCAGAGCAGTGGCAGCAGTTTCTCGTCGGGATGATTGAGAGTGCAGACAATGGCAACTTCAGCCCCGTGCACAGGCGTGTAAAGCCGCACGTAGGATTCACCATCCGGAAAGTGGCTCACCGCGGCATGCCCCAGTTCCGCGCTCAGCGGGACGGCAAGTCGCATGGTGGCGGCTTCACAGCCCGGCATGGCGATCAGCACACGCTGCGGGTCCAGACTAACGGCAGGGGCGGTCATGCGCCCTCCAGATCGTAGGACTGGCGATACTCCGGCATGCGGACGGGCCACTGCAGTTCATGCTCGATGCGCTGGCGCAAGGCATCGCTGGCGGCCGGCTCGCCATGCACGATGAAGGTCTGCCGTGGCGGCCGCGTGAAGCCCCGTAACCAGCTCATCAGTTCATTGGCATCAGCGTGGGCGGACAGATTCTGAATCTGCTCAACCGAGGCTCGGATGGCGACCTCACGTCCATGCACGCGCAACGCCCGCTGCCCAGCCAGCAGCGCCGCCCCCCGTGTGCCGGCCGCCTGGAACCCTGACATGAGGATGGCGTTGCGCTTGCCACCGCCAAAGCTCTTGAGGTGATGAAGCACGCGGCCGCCCGTTGCCATACCGCTTGCCGCAAGAATGATCTTGGGCGCGCGATCGTTCCCCAGGTGCATCGACTGTTCAGGGCTCTGCACCGGAATGGCCAGCGCACATGCAGCCTGGCAGTCGGCCGCTCCGATATGCAGGTCGTCAACATGGTGCGCAAACACCTCGGTCGCCAGCTCGGCCATCGGGCTGTCGAGATAGATCGGCACATGTGGAATCCGACGTTCGCGGATCAACACGTACAAGCAATACAGAAGCGCCTGCGTACGCCCCACCGCAAAGGCAGGAATCAGCAGCGTGCCGCCCTGCCCGATCGTCCGTTGCACCACCTGCTGGAGTGCATCGAGCGGGTCACCCTCCGGATGCACGCGATCGCCATAGGTGGATTCGACCAGCAAGGTATCGGCCTCCGCGATGGGCTCGGGTGGCCGCATGACGGGATCGATCTGCCTTCCCAGATCGCCGGAAAAGACGATGCGACGGCCCTCGGCCAGCAATGTCGCCGTAGCGGCACCGATGATGTGTCCTGCGCGGTGGAACTCCGCTTCCACGCCCTCAGCAACGGGAAAGCGCTCGCCATAATCAACGGGATGCAGACGGCGTAATGCCCTGGCAGCGTCCTTTTCATCGTAGAGCGGCAAGGCGGGATGATGGCGGGAGAACCCCTCGGCATTGGCGTACTGTGCATCCTCCTGCGCAAGCCGAGCGCTGTCAGGCAGCAGGATGTTGCACAGTTCCGCCGTGCCTTTCGTGCAATAGACCGGGCCATGAAAGCCATTGCGGACCAGCAGCGGCAGATAGCCGCTGTGATCGATATGGGCATGTGTGAGCACGACTGCATCGATGTGGTGCGGGTTGACGGCGAGCTTGTCCCAGTTCCGCAGGCGCAATGACTTGTAGCCCTGAAAGAGCCCGCAGTCGACCATGACACGGCGCGCGCCGCTCTCAAGCACGTATTTCGAGCCGGTCACCGTGTCGGTCGCACCGAGAAATTGCAGCCGCATGCCTCGCTCCCCGATGCTCAGCGAATCGTGACGCGCTGCTGCGGTGACGCGTCCTTCTTGGGCAGCGTCAGATGCAGCAGTCCGTTCTCGTACGTCGCATCGACCTTGCTTTCATCAACCGCCGCATCCAGCGTGAACATGCGCTGCATGGATCCGCTGTAGCGCTCGCTGCGGATGACACGTTCGCCTTCCTTCTCTTCAGAATTGCGTTCCACCTTGGCTGAGATCATGACGGTGCCACGATCGACCGTCACTTCGATGTCTTCCTTCTTCGCACCCGGGATTTCTGCGACAACGTTGTATGCCTTGTCAGACTCGGTCACGTCTACCTTGAACGGCAACGCGCCATCCATGCCGCCACGAAATGAGCGCAGGAGCCCTTGGAAAATGTCGCCAACCGGCTCAATGGTGAACGGGTCATACCGCTTGAGTTGACTCATGACAGCCTCCTGATGATCGGCCCCTGAGATATTGAGGCCAGCAGATTCATCGTGGCACGGCGGTGCCGAAGCGCCTTGCGGCAGATCAACGGGGCGCATGGTGGCGGTCGCGGGAGCATCGCGGGAATCGTATCGAGCACATCGCTTCTGCGGTGCCGGCCACCGTGTCAGGCTTTCCTGACATGGAAACCCGCCGCTCCGACAGCATTCTCAGCACAGCCTGCATGACGCCGGCACGTGCGCTGCCAATACTGGTGACACGCAAACAAGCAACGCAGCGTCTTGTCGACTCGCCCCCCCCGAACCCGACAACACCCAGCCAGTACAACGGAGCGCGCCATGAGCCAGAACGTTGAACGCATCGCCCAGTGGAATGACTCTCACGACCTCGCTGCTTTTGACACGGTGCTCCCTGTTGGCGCGCACCTTGTCGCAGAACGCGATGGATACGAACACCACGGCATCTATGTTGGCAACGGGCAGGTGATTCACTACGCCGGTTTCTCTCGCCGCCAGCGCCGGGGGCCGGTGGAGCGCATTTCCATTAGCTGCTTTGCATGCGGTTTTGTAGTGACCATCCAGCGCGAAGGCCGCCCCTGTTACGACGGCGAAGAAGTCGCGCGCCGCGCGTGTTCGCGCCTCGGGGAGCGCAACTACCGGCTGTTGACCAACAATTGCGAGCACTTCTGTTCGTGGTGCCTGTTTGGAGAATGCCGCAGCGTGCAGGTGGAGGCGTGCCTGAGGAGCCCCGCGCGGGCTGCGCGCACGCTACTCAAGCTGATGCGGCTGGCACTTCGCGCCGAATGGCGGACCGCACGGCCTCAGCGGCAGGCACAGGCCGCGTGACGCCGGAGAACACCATGCCCCAATACGACGCCTCGTTGCGCGAGCTGATTGCCAAATGGTTTGGCCTGAACGACACACCGCATCTGCGAATCACGCGCCTGCATTGCCCGGGCGTCGATTGCGGCTGCGTGCAGGCCGAACTGACGACATCCGCCCGCCCGCTTGCCATCGTCTTTTTCCGTCACCAGGCGGGTTGCTGGAGGTTGTTTCCGCCATCGCGGGTACGACGCCGATAGTCGCAACGCAAACCTTCCTGCGGAAGGCCCCCCGACTTGCTGACCGGTTGATCCGCATCAACCGTATTTCCGGCCCAAGCGTGAACATCAAGGTTCGATCGGGACGTTGGTTGACGCGCGACCATGCGAAGGTGAAAAAGTGAAAGAGAGTTTGAAGCCGCAGCAGCAAAGGTTTTCGCTCTGGTACGCCGTCATCGTTGCGTTGAGCATGCTGGCGTTCCAAACGCTGTTCATGTCCGAGCAGGTCGACACTCTCCCCTACAGCGACTTCAAGCTCCTCCTGCATGCGGGCAAGATCAAGGACGTCGCCATTGGTGATCAGGACATCACCGGCACCTTCTCGACGGAAGGCATCGAGGCGTTGCTGACGCCGCAGCAGATCGAAGTCATCCGACGCACGGGCAAGGCCGATCATCCTTTCCAGACTCTTCGCGTAAATGACCCGGCCCTGGTTCCGGAACTGGAGGCGGCCAAGGTGCGGTTTGTCGGTCGGCCAGACAACAAATGGTTGAGCACGCTCCTGTCGTGGGTTGTGCCTGCGCTCCTGTTCTTCGCTGTCTGGAATTTTCTGATCCGGCGCATGGGCGGCGCCGCAGCCGGTGGGCTGATGGAAATCGGCAAGAGCAAGGCAAAGGTCTACATGCAGAAGGAAACCGGCGTGACCTTCGCCGACGTTGCCGGCATTGACGAAGCCAAGGAGGAGTTGTCGGAAATCGTGAGCTTTCTGAAAGAGCCACTGCGGTATCAGCTCCTGGGCGGCAGGATTCCCAAAGGCGTGTTGCTGGTAGGTGCGCCCGGCACGGGCAAGACCCTCCTTGCCAAGGCAGTTGCCGGTGAAGCCGCGGTGCCTTTCTTCAGCATGAGCGGCTCGGAGTTTGTCGAGATGTTCGTCGGCGTAGGTGCAGCGCGCGTGCGGGATTTGTTCAGTCAGGCCGAGTCCATGGCGCCGTGCATCATCTTCATCGATGAACTCGATGCCCTGGGCAAGACACGTGCGTTCAACCTGGTCGGCGGCAATGAAGAGCGCGAGCAGACGCTGAACCAGCTTCTGGTCGAGATGGACGGTTTTGACAGCAACAAGGGCGTCATCATCATGGCCGCGACGAACCGGCCCGAGATACTCGATCCCGCCCTGCTTCGCCCTGGACGGTTTGACCGCCATATCGCCCTGGATCGTCCGGACCTCAAGGGCCGGGAGCAGATCCTCAAGGTCCACGCCAGGAACGTCACGCTGGGGGCGGATGTCGACCTGAGCAAGGTCGCCGCTCGAACGCCGGGTTTTGCCGGTGCCGATCTGGCCAACCTGGTCAATGAGGCGGCGCTTCTTGCGGCGCGCGAAGGTAAATCTGCCGTGGAAACCGCTGACTTTGACGAGGCACTTGACCGCATCGTGGGCGGCCCCGAGAAGAAGAGCCGCGTGATGAATGCCAAGGAAAAAGAGACGATCGCCTTCCACGAGGCGGGTCATGCCATCGTGGCCGAGCACCGGCCCCTGGCCGATCGCGTTTCGAAGGTTTCCATCATTCCAAGAGGTATCGCCGCCCTGGGCTACACGCAACAGACCCCCACGGAGGACCGCTACCTGCTCAAGCGCAGCGAATTGCTGGACCGGCTCGACGTGCTGCTGGGCGGTTACGTTGCCGAGCAGACCGTGTACCACGACGTATCGACTGGTGCGCAGAACGACTTGCAGCGCGCGACTGACATGGCCCGCCAGATGATCACCCAGTTCGGCATGAGCGAGCAGCTGGGTCTGGCCACCTACGAGCAGACACCCAACCCGCTGCTTGCCGGCGCCGGGTTGATGCAGCGCGAGCGCAAGGAATATAGCGAACACACGGCGCAGTTGATCGATGCGGAAGTCCGCAGGGTGCTGTCCGATGCCAGCGCGCGCGTAACAGCCACGCTGGAAGGCCAGCGTTCCAAGCTGGAAGCGCTGTCGCGCATGCTGCTGGAAAAAGAGGTGGTTGACCGCCACGACCTGGACATGATCCTGGCTGGCAACGTGACCCCAATGCCGCCTCCCAAGGCAGAAGCGGGCTCCCATGTCAGCGCTCCGGCGCCGCTGCCCGCGCAAACGCCGCATTAGCCTCGGCAGCCAAACGACACACGCAACGCATGCCGGCGGACGCGTGTGTTTATGGCAGGAGGTTTGATTCAGCCCAAATTGCGTTGCGCTGCAGGAAGTACTCTGGGAATTATCCACCGCCACTGCGGTGCAGATTCTGGTCTGCGGCAGGTCGGAGGAACTCGCCCTCATAGGAGTCAACATGAAACAACGCTCTCAATCCGAACGAGTGCGGCCGGCACGCTGGAGCCCATTTGTCGTGGAGCCGATCCACACCCGGTATCGGCAACCCGACAAGGCACCGACTGCAAGTTGCTGCCCGGTTTGCGGTGCTGTCTACCTCAAGGGCCGCTGGTTGTGGCGCAGTCCACCGCCCGGGGCCGCTTCCTTGATCTGCTCCGCATGCCAGCGGGCCGCCGACCAGATGCCTGCAGGACGAATCCAACTGTCGGGGGACTTTGAAGCGGCCCATCGGGAAGAGATTCTGACGCTCGCCCGCCATCGCGAGGCAGATCTGCGCGCAGACCATCCGATGGAGCGCATCATGGCTGTCGAGAGCACGAGCAGCGGGACTGACATCCTGACGACCGGGTTTCATCTGGCGCGCGACATCGGCCACGCCATCCACCACGCATTCCACGGACACTTGACGTTTGACTATGGCAATGCAGAAACCGAACTGCACGTGAAATGGAGCCGGTAGCACCTCAATCCGGCCCCGGCTGGCGCGTATCAAGACACTGAAACCTCTGCGTAGCGCTGCTCGATCTCGGCGGCGCTACCCAGTTCGGTACCGGCATGGGGCAACGCTGCAGCAGCTGCGGCCATACCGTATCGAAATGCTTCCCGCATCTGCGCATTCCGATTAAGCGCCCACACCATTCCTCCCACGAAGCTGTCGCCCGCACCGATCGTACTGACGATTGACGTTGCGATGGCACCTGAGCGGACAACCTCTTCCTGTGTGACGAGCATCGCCCCGCCTGCGCCAAGGGTGAGCGCGATGGCATGCGCGTGCCCATTGCGGACAATCTCTTGAGCCGTCTGCATGCAATCCGCTTCCGTCTCCAACGCGCGCCCCGTCAGTTGTCGAAGCTCGTTCAGGCTGGGCTTGATCAGGTATGGTGCATGCGGCAACGCCGCGCGCAATGCCGGCCCCGAGGCATCCAGTACGACCCGGCAGCCATGAACCTTGGCTCTATCAATAACGCGTGCATAGAAATCTTCGGCGACCCCGAGCGGAAGGCTTCCGCTTAGCACGAGGTAGCGCGGCGCAGGTTGCAGCGCATCCAGGTAGTCCAGGCAGCGCTGCCATTCCGCTTCCGAGACGGCCGGCCCCGGCATCACGAACCGGAATTCCCGGTGGCTGCACAGTTCCGTCACGGAAAAGTTCTCGCGAGTCTCCCCCTCGATCCCGAGAGCGACGAACGGCAGGCCCTCTGCCGACAGGAGACGTCCCAATCGCTCGGCTACCGGGCCGCCGGCAAGATAAATGGCCAGGCACTCCCCGCCCAGGCGATGAACAACGCGGGCGACGTTGATCCCGCCGCCTCCGGGGTCACAGCGCGCCGGAGTGCAGCGCATTTTGTGCGTGTCCGTCAAGCGCTCCACCGACGTGGCGATATCGATTGCGGGATTGACCGTAAGCGTGACGATTTCCGGCATTGCACACCTCAAGGGGCGACGGCGGGCAGCCAGTGGCCAGGCCGCTGACCTATTAGCCTATTGACCGCTACGTGGCGCACGTTGACCTACCTCAACAACGCAATACCTGCTCGCGAGACTCGCGCCCTGCGGCGGTATCCATCGATGTATTTGCATAGGCTGTCTGGGATATGCGAGCGGGCGCGTGCACAGGAACGTCCGGCTTCTTCAGGCGCCATCGCTCGATTCGATTCCGCCGGCAGCGCGCGATGATCATCAAGCTTTGCTCACCATCAAATGCGCTTCCGAGCCGTCTCCTACAGTGGTGGCAAGATACTTCGACACCCAACCTTCGCCATGATCGCTCCCGCAGTCGTTCATCATCAGCTCGAGAAAGCAGCACGCGCTCAGCACATCAACAAAGATGCGTTGGCGGCGGTCGCTCTTCCGGATGCCCGTTTCCGTCTACTCCCTGATCCTGCGCTCTCCATCCTGGCAAGGACAGCCGCCAACTGGTTTGCCCCGACGTTGGCGAACGAGATTCGTGTCAGCGCACAGCATGGGCGCATTTGCATTGCTGGCCACGTCTGCAATGCCCGCCCGCTGATCTATCTGAAGACGGCCCTGCTGCGCTTGCATGGCGTCGGCGGGCTGGACATGACGGTTACGGTGGAAACCATTACCCATCCGCCGCGAGCGTATTCCGCCGCCATGTCACCCCAGCACGTTGGATAACCAGGAGCACGCAAACATGCGTACGACATATTTCTGTGCGACCGGTTGTCCGTGCCCTCATGTCACGCTCGATCCGGCGTGCCCCGAGTCGGTGGAGGAAATTCTCCGAGCGTACGCGGCGCTCTTCTGGTTCAACCTCTACCTAAGGTGTCCCAACTTTTCCACCGCGGACGGCATGTTTCCGCGGGACCCAGACGTTCGCCAGAGGTATCTGGCTGTTCATTCGAAAGTCTTTACACACTGGGCAACGGCGGCCAATCGCATGGGCATCACCACTGCGCGATTCCGTGACGTCTGCGCGAACGTGCGCGCGGCATGGATTGGACCGGACGACCCGCTGCGCGTATGCCGCTCGCGAGCCGAAGTTCTGTCAGACCATCCCGAGCTGGATCTGGATTAAGCGCTGATCGGCCTGCTCTGCAGATGCAATGAGCAGCACTGCTCTCGGAAAACGCTTTTGGCTCAGGCAGCCAACCGCCTCAGAAAAGCCGTCCCGTCAGAGGCTTACGGCAAGCCGGTCCAGAGACTTGCGTCAGGTCAATTCCGGCAATAAGGAAGTGCCTACCCTGCAGTCATACCAACCGGAGATCGTGATGCCACAGCCCACTGATGCAGCCTGCAATCTCGCCTGCGCCACCATGCGCGATGCCAGCCGCGCAGCCGAGTTCTTCGTCGATAACCAGCTTCAGCTCGCACGCCTTCGCGTCAAGATGGCGGAAGCCGCACTAGAGAATCTGTGCCAACTGGAGGGCCAGCTGGATGCTGTCAAAGACTGGAGCGCACTTGCCTCGGCGCAAAGCGCATACATGAAACTGCAAGCCAACCAAAGCGCAAGCGCCGTGCGCCATTGGGCCGACCTTCTCAATGATGTGCAGCGGTCTTATTTACGCCAGGCAACGGAGTGGAACGACCAGTTCCAACATCGACCCGGGACGGCTGCGTCTCCGGCACAACTGTTGGTGGCGTCCCTCGACTCCTGGCAGACGTTGGTCAACACGTTCAACGTGATAGCCGCATCGGCTGTGCAAGCCGGATTGCCACCGCGGCCGCAAACGTCCAAGAGCGCGCAACGCATCTGACAGCGATCCTGGTCATGGCGGTCCGTCCGTAGAAGGCATGTGCCATGCAAACGCCGACGAAAGAGCGCGGCTTGACTCCCGTCAACGAGGGTCTCCGGCAGCTACCTATTCTTGAAAGAGCCATCGGACAAGCACGTCGTGGATGGAAAAGGTTCTTGGATCCAGCGGTTGGACTTGATCGGTCTGTAGGAGAAAAAAATGCGCGGAAAACTCATGATGACTCTGCTCGTCGTCGCAGCAGCTTCCACATCGGCGTACGCCCAAAGTAAGCCCGACGCGGCTCAGAGCGGCGACGGGCCGATGGCCGGAAAAGTGAATCCCTACACGGAGGGCGCCAAACAGGCCAAGCCCGATCCGTACACGGAGGGATCGAGACGCGGCAAGTTTGATCCGTACACGGAAGGTGCGAAAGGCAAACGCGACCCATATACGGAGGGCGCCAAACAAGCCAAGCGCGACCCATACACCGAGGGATCGAGACGCGGCAAGTTTGATCCGTACACGGAGGGCGCAAAGGGCAAACGTGACGCATATACGGATGGCGGCAATCAGACGAAGTAGCGGCATTTTGGAGTGCCTTGCCGCACTCCATTCATGGTGGGAATAGCTGCCAGCGAGGCCGACACCTCGGTCCCACCTCACGCCGCTTGTATCTGCACTGCAACATGTCGCCTGCCGTGCCAATCGGTTTGATCCGCATCAAGGTGCCGGAAATCATGCGATCAAGAATGAACGCATCGGGGTCAACACCCGCAACAAAACCAACCGGAGCCTGACCATGAGCGTGCCAGTCGATATTTCCTTTCAGGGTATTCCGCATTCCAAGGCGGTCGAAGAAGCGGTTGTCAACCATGCAGACCGCTTGAAGCGTATTCGTGCCGATCTGATGCGCTGCCGCGTCAGCCTTGCGGTGGGTGCCAAGCATCAGCATCAGGGCAAGCCGTTCGACGTAAACGTCCACGCGTTTACACCGCATCAGACGCACGTTTCGAGCAACACCTCCAACGAGGACCCATACGTCGCACTTCGCGAAGCCTTCTCGCACGTGGAACGCATGCTTGTGGAAGCCAATGACAAACGCTCGTCATAGCCTTGCGGCGCCGTTGGCGTGCACATGCGCTAGTGCACATGCGCTAGTGCACATGCACGCCGGCATTCACGGCCAGGTTGGCACCCGTAACACAGGCGACGTCCACGCCGCACAGAAAGGCCATCAAGGCGGACACGTCCTCCGGCCGCTCCAGGCAGCCACAGGCGCATTGGTCAATGGCGGGCCGACCGCCACCCCGCGCAACGGATCGCCAGGGCTTCCGAATGGGCGCAATCTGCTGCGTTGTGATGACTATGACGGCCTTATCGCGCCGTCGTCGAACGCGCGCCAGTGCGAGGGCAATCGCGCTTGCACAGCAGCCACTCGTCTGCTCCTGGTTCGATACGCAACCGCACGACAGCATCAACCGGCTGCGTGCCTGCGCGCATGCTCAAGGTCTGCATGACACCCCGATACGCGACCGTGATCTGGTAGCGCCCGCGAGGCAATCGCATATACAGCAGCGGCCCCTCCGTGCGCACGCGCAAACGCAGCTTGCCTCGATCATCGGCTACCGAAACATCCACATCCGACAACGCCTCGCCGGTTCTGGCCGACACCACGTTCAGCCGCACATTGAAACGACGCGCCATCGTGTGCATGGTGTCGCGCTCGTCGCTCCCCACACCGCCTGACACATAGGCGATCTCATTCTGGAAGCGAACCTCCGGGGCCGCCGCATCCGGTCCAGCTGCACCAGCGTGCGCGCTGGCGGCAAAAGCCAACGCGGCAAGAAGGCAGCGTGGCGAAAGACGACATGCCTTGCTCATCTCATACCTCATTGCTCTGCGGCCGGCTGACCGACCGTTTGTGCCAGTACTGGAACTTCGTCTTCATTGAGCGACAGGGCCTCTGCCAGAAGACGCTGATTGAGCCAGCCGCGCACCACGCAGCCCAGCCCCGCCGAGGCACAGTAAAGTGATACGTTCTGCGAGATTGCCCCTGCCGCTACGCCGGAAAAGGTTTCGCGCACGGCTTCGGGCATCTGGTCTGCACGCGCATGGTTCACCACGTACACCAGATCCAGCGGCGCCTTACCAACAAAGTCCTGATATCCGGTGAGGTTGCGCGCGTCCACAGCGTGCTTGAGCCGCAAGCGGTGCGCCACCGGCTCGTATTCGTAGACGCCCTCTGGCAGCGCGACGTAGATGTCGATCTCATTCAAGCCATGCGCTGACGGCGCAGTGCGCCCGCCCGTTTCCGGCCGGTTGATGCCGTTCGCCGCCCATAGCAATTCGCTCAGTTGCTGCAGCGACAGTGGCGTCGGCGCGAACTCGCGCACGCTTTTTCGCTTGGTCAGCGCCGCGGTCAACGTGCCACCGCCATCCAATAGCGGCGGCGCCAGCGCAATGGCCGCCGGCGCCGCGTGGGACGCTGGCGGCGGCAACAGATACTGCACAGGGTCATAAGACAGGAGCATCGCCTCGCTCATGGCATCCACCTCACAAAACTGAAAATCCATCGAACGTATGTCGCCGCCTAGGCTGAGATGATCACCTTCAGCGCATGTGTCTGCGCAGCATTGCGGAACGTGTCGTAGGCAGTGAGGATGTCATCGAGCTTGAACCGGTGCGTGATGAGCTGCCCAGGCATCAGCTTCCCCGCACGCACAGTTTTAAGGAGCATCGGTGTGCTGACCGTATCCACGAGCCTCGTGGTGATGGCGATGTTCTGGCTCCACAACGTTTCCAGATGCAGATCTGCCTTGACGCCATGCACACCAATGTTCGCAATCACCCCGCCCGGCGCAACAAGTTGCTGGCAGAGTTCGAACGTCGCGGGCACGCCCACCGCCTCGATCGCACAATCAACCCCGACACCATCCGTCAGCCGCTTCACGGCGGCAACCGCGTCTTCATTGGAGACATCAATGCAGGCCGTTGCGCCCAGCCGGCCGGCCACCTCCAGCCGCGCCGCGTTCGTGTCGATCATGATGATCTGCGCTGGCGAGTAGAACTGCGCTGTCAGCAACGAGGCCAGCCCGATGGGTCCCGCACCGACAATTGCCACGCTGTTGCCCGGCTGGACGCGCCCGTTGAGCACGCCGCATTCGAACCCAGTCGGAAAGATGTCCGACAGCATGACCAGCGCTTCTTCATCAACGCCGGGCGGCAGTTTGTAAAGGCTGGTCTCGGCGTGCGGAATCCTGACGTACTCAGCCTGCACGCCGTCGATGCGATTGCCCAGGATCCAGCCGCCCGTTTCACAGTGCGAGTACATGCCGCGCCGGCAGTTCGCACATTTGCCGCAAGACGAGATGCATGAGATCAGCACGTGGTCACCAGGCTGGAGCGATGTCACGGCCGCGCCCACTGACTCCACCACGCCCACGCCCTCGTGGCCCAGCGTGCGCCCTGGCTCGCAGGTCGGCACGTCGCCCTTGATGATGTGTAGGTCGGTACCGCAAATGGTCGTCAACGTGACGCGCACTACCGCGTCGCCGGGCGCCTGCAATTCCGGTTTCGGCTTGTCGGCGAGGGTGATCTTGCCGGGCCCTTCGTAGACGAGTGCTTTCATGGCAATCACCAAAGAGGACGATGACTCCATGCTAGGCAACCGCCCTGCGCGGACGTTGATCTACGTCAGGGCGCATGGCGGCAACCGCGCGATATTGACCTCTTGTATCCGGAGGCGAAACTGCGTATGGCCGAACAAGCCACCACCATTCCATGCACGCAGCCAGCGCAGGCATTGGTCACACGCATGCTTGAGGCGGCAGCGTATCCGCACCCCGCTGCCGATCTGCAGATGATCGAAACCCATCTGTCGTGGGTCTTCCTGGCGGGCGAGTTTGCGTACAAGGTGCGCAAGCCGATCAAGCTGGACTTCGTCGATTTTTCAACGCTCCGTGCACGGCAGATCGACTGCGAAGAGGAGTGCCGTCTCAACCGCCGCCTCGCCCCAGCGCTATACCTTGGCGTGGTGCCGATCTCGCGCGATCCGGCCACGGGTGCCATCCGCGTCAATGGACAAGGCGTGCCTTGTGAGTACGCGGTCCGCATGCGCCGCTTCGCCCAGCAAGACGTATTGAGTGCATTGGCCCATGATGCGCGGCTCCGCCCCGAAGAGATCGACGCGCTGGCCGACCTGATCGCAGATTTCCACGCAACCGCGCCTGTCGCCCGCGCCGGTTCAGACGCTGGAACACCTGCAAGCATTCGGTGCACGCTTGAGGACTGCGCAGCGGGTGTCGTTGCCCTCAGCAAGGAACCCCAGATTGCGGCGGCAACGATATCGCTGCTTCGTCAACAAGCAAGTCGCCTCGAAGAGACATTTTCGTCACGCCTGCGCTGCCAGCACATCCGCGAATGCCATGGTGATCTGCACCTGGGCAACATCGTCTTGATCAATGGTCAGCCGACGCCGTTCGACTGCCTTGAATTCTCGCCGTCGCTCCGGTGGATCGACACCATGTACGACACTGCCTTTCTATTCATGGACTTGCTCGCCGCAGGTTTGCATGGGTTGGCGTATCGCCTGATCAACCGTTATCTCGAACGATGTGGCGACTATGGCGGGTTGACGGTACTGCCCTTCTACGCGTCAATGCGCGCACTCGTGCGCGCCCGCGTGCTTCTGGAACGTGCCCATCAGTTGGACGGAACGCCCGATCTGGCTGCCAAGCCGCGCGCCGAGGCACGCCGCATGCTCGACCTGTCTCGGGAGCTGCTCTGCCGAAACGACGCCTGCATTCTTCTCATGCACGGCCTTTCCGGCAGCGGAAAATCCACCCACGCCGCACAGCTTGCCGAAGCAGAAGGGATGATCCGCGTGCGCTCCGACGTTGAACGCCAGCGCGTCCGGCATGCCACCGCCGTCGATCGCTACCTGCCACGTGCAGTCGAACGAACCTATCGGCGTCTGGCCGCTATCTGCAAGCTTGGTGCGCGGGCCGGGTTTCCGATGATTGCCGATGCCACATTCCTGGCTGAGCGCCAACGCAGACGTTTCTTCTTGCTGGCCCGGCGATCAGGAGTACCGCTGGCCATCGTGGACTGCGTTGACGACGTCGACACGCTGCGTATGCGTATCCGCAATCGCATGCGCGGCGGGCTCGACGCATCCGAGGCAGACCTGCACGTGTTGGAGGCCCAGATCGCCACGCAACAGCCGCTCAACGTGGAAGAGCGGGCACATGTGATCCCTGGTGAGACATCTCCGGTTGTGCCTTACATGAAAGGCGAACGGGGCAACGATTTCGCGCGCGCTGGCTCGGGCAATCAAGTACCTTGAAAGGAAACACCGGAGCGATGGTGTTTCACGCACGGCCGCCCATTTGCGCCATATCAACGCACACAACTGCAGAGTGCCTACGCTGCATATGGATACCTCGTTCGGCGGCCCTCCTCCCCGTCCGCCAAGACCCCACCGGAGATCACAATGCAACAACCCGCTGATATGGCATGCAACCTGGCATGCGCCGCCATGCGCGATATGAGCCGCACCGCCAGCTTCATGCTCGAAGCGCAAATCGACTTCGCCCATTTCCGGCTCAAGCTGGCCGAGGCGGTGCTGGAAGATGTGCGTGAGTTGGAACATGAGCTGAGCGGTACGCATGACTGGACCTCGCTGGCCGCAGCGCAAAGCATCTTCATGAAGATGCAATCAAGCCACGGTGCTAACGCTCTGAAGACGTGGACCGAGTTCACGAACAAGCTGCAAGCGGCCTATTTGCGTCGATTGACGGAGTGGACCCAGCAGATGCAGCAACCCGAAGGGCAGGCCTCTTCCTCCCAGTTGTTTGCCGCATCCTCCGATTCGCTGAAGGCCTTCTTTGACAGTTTCAACCTCATGGCTCCGCCAGACTCCGAGGCGAAGAAGAACGGACTGGCACGCTCAGCAAAGGCAAAAGCTGAACAGGCCGCCTGATCGACACACGCGTCGCCCATATCGAGCACAAGACGACCGGCAGCCTCCAGCCGCCGGGCTGCCACCTCACTCCAGGAAACCTCATCCATGAATGCCGAGCCGCTTTCTCTCAGCATGGATATCGTGGCGGACGACGCAGTGCTGGAAGGCACGTTGGACTGCCCCGGCAATGCAACCGGCCTGGTGATCTTTGCGCATGGCAGCGGCAGCTCGCGGCTCAGCCCGCGCAACCGGTACGTTGCGGATCAGTTCCACGCCGCCGGCCAGGGCACGCTGTTGTTTGATCTGTTGAGCGCCGAAGAGGCGTCACATGCGTCGTGCCGGTTCGATATCGAACTTCTTGCACGGCGCCTGCAGACAGCCACACGCGCGGTCGGCAGCATCGCCCGCGAACGCGGGTTACGCCTCGGGTATTTTGGCGCCAGCACCGGAGCCGCGGCCGCGATCCTGGCAGCGACCGAGTCGGACGACGCCTGCCCGATCGAAGCGGTCGTCAGCCGCGGCGGTCGGCCGGATCTTGCGGGCCCACGCGCACTGGACAAACTCGCCTGCCCGACCCTGCTGATCGTTGGCGCAGCCGATTTGGACGTTCTCGATCTCAACCGGCAAGCGCTGAGCCAGATGCATTGTGAGAAAGCCCTTGAGACGGTGCCGCGCGCAACACACCTTTTTGAAGAAGAGGGTGCGCTCGAACAGGTGGCCGAGCTGGCGCGGGCATGGTTCGTCCGCTATTTGAGCGCTGCCACCCAACCCAAACGACACGCGAGGTAGCGCCGTGCGATTCAAAGATCGATTGGATGCAGCGCGCATGCTGGCGCAGGCGCTGGAAAAGTATCGGGACATGCACCCGCTGGTGTTGGCCATCCCAAGGGGTGCGGTTCCAATGGGCGCACTCATCGCACACGCACTCGGCGGCCAGCTTGATGTGGTGCTGGTTCGCAAACTCGGCGCGCCGTTCAACCCAGAACTGGCCGTTGGCTCTGTAGAAGAAGGCGGCTGGACCTACTTCGCACCCTATGCGAGCCGCATTGGCGCGGACACGACATACCTCGAACAGGAAAGCGCCGAACAGATGGACGTCATCCGTCGGCGCCGTGCGCTCTATACCCCGAATCGCGGTCCGTATGACGTAGAAGGACGCGTCGTGATCGTGGTCGACGATGGGCTGGCAACCGGGGCCTCCATGAAGGCAGCACTCCACGCCATACGACAGCACCATCCGCAACGCCTCATCTGCGCCGTTCCCGTGGCGGCACCGGACAGCCTGGACGAAATCCGACCGCTGGCCGATGAGGTCGTCTGCCTCTACGCGCCGCAGGGCTTCCGCGCGGTCGGCTTGTATTACGCCGACTTTCCTCAGGTGGAAGACGCCGAAGTGCGCGCTGCGTTGGACGCGGCCCCGCAAACCGAGCGCCAGGCTGGCTGACACGCCCGCTCAATCCAGACCGTATCTGCGCACGTACCAGGCTTTCATCACGTAGGCGCACAACCCGTAGGCCACTACGATCGCTGCCAGGCAGGGCCAGAAGGCTGCCGGCAGCGGTACAAATCCAAACAGCGCCCCGACCGATGTCAACGGCATGGCGACGCCCACGCAAGCAATGGCGATGCTGGTCAACACCAGAGCGGTACTTGCCCGGCTTTGCACGAACGGCACCTTGGCCGTGCGGATGATGTGGATGATGAGCGTCTGCGTGAGGAGCGATTCAACAAACCACCCGGACTGGAACAGCGCCGGATCAGCCCACGCGTGAAAGACGCCGAGCAGCAGCGCATAGGTCGCGAAATCAAACAACGAACTGACAGGCCCCATGTACAGCATGAACTTCAAGATGCTGCCAATCTCCCATCGTCGTGGTTTGACGAGGTAGTCCTCGTCTACGTTGTCGGTCGGGATGGCGGTTTGCGAAAAATCGTAGAGCAAGTTGTTGAGCAGCACCTGCACCGGTGCCATTGGCAGGAAGGGCAGAAACAGGCTGGCGCCCAGGACGCTGAACATGTTTCCAAAGTTCGAGCTGGCGCCCATCTTGATGTACTTGACGATGTTGCCGAACACCTTTCGCCCTTCTGTCACGCCCTCCCCCAGCACGGCCAGACTTTTCTCCAGCAGGATGATGTCGGCGGACTCCTTGGCAATATCGACCGCGCTATCCACGGAGATGCCGACATCCGCAGCCTTGAGCGCCGGCCCATCGTTAATGCCGTCACCCATGAAGCCCACCACATGGCCCCGGCGATGCAGTGCCTCGACAATGGCCGCCTTTTGCGCCGGCGACACCTTGGCGAACACCGACGCGCGCTCGGCTACCTCAGCCATCTGGTCAGGTGACATGGCGGCCAGCTCGGCGCCAAGCACCACCGGTTCCACGGCCAGCCCGACCTCGCGACAGATCTTGCGCGCAACAATGCCGTTGTCCCCGGTCAGGATCTTGACCGCCACGCCGCGGGCCTTCAATGCGGCAATGGCGGGTGCGGCCGTATCACGCGGCGGGTCGAGAAAGGCGATGTACCCGAGCAACGTCAGTCCCGACTCGTCTGCGACGACGTACTGGCTTTGCTCAGGTGGCATCTCCTTGTACGCAACCGCCACGACACGGAAGCCGTCAGCGTTCAGGTTTTCCGCCAATTGCCGCGTATCTTGGAGGTGGCTTGCCTCCAGCGGGCCAGCCTCGTCGCCGCTTACGTAGCGCGCACTGACGGCCAGCACTTCTTCCACCGCACCCTTGCAGATCAGCACATGCGTGCCGTCGTCTTGCGCCAGCACCACCGACATGCGCCGGCGCTCGAAGTCAAACGGCAGCTCATCGATTTTCTGGAAACGCGCATGTACATCCAGACGCTGCTCCAGCTCCACGTGCTTGAGCACGGCCACGTCCAGCAGGTTCTTCAGGCCCGACTGGTAGAAGCTGTTCAAAAACGCGTACTCCAGCACCTGGTCGGATTCTTCGCCGCGCAAATCCAGGTGATGCTTGAGGATGATGCGGTCTTGCGTGAGCGTGCCGGTCTTGTCGGTGCACAGGACATCCATGGCACCAAAGTTCTGGATGGCGTTGAGCCGCTTGACGATGACCTTCTTGCGCGACATGGCGATGGCGCCCTTGGCCAGATTGACCGTGACGATCATCGGCAGCATCTCGGGCGTCAGGCCAACGGCTACGGCCACCGCAAACAACAGCGCTTCAAACCAGTTGCCCTTGGTCAATCCATTGATGAGAAAGACCGTGGGCGCCATCACCAGGATCAGCGTCAGCATCAGCCACGTGAATCGGGTAATGCCGCGATCAAAGCTGGTCTGCACGCGCTGCCCGGCAATCAGGTTGGCCACATGACCAAAGGCGGTCCGGTGGCCGGTGGTCAGGACAACGCCCGTCGCGTAGCCGCTCACCACGGCGCTGCCCATGAAGCACAGATTGGGCCGGTCGAAATCTGCCGCGAGGTGGCCGTCGGAGGGCTCCGCATGCTTTTCTTGTGGCATGGCTTCGCCAGTCAGGGCCGACTGGTTGACGAACACATCCTTCGCGCTGAGCAACCGCAAGTCTGCCGGCACCATGTCGCCGGCGGAAAGCTGGACGATATCGCCCGGCACCAGTTGTTCGATCGGGATTTCCTGGCTTGCTTCGGCGCCGTCGGAGCCGATGCGCCTTACCGTTGCCGTTGTATGCACCATGCGACGCAGTGCCTCCGCCGCGCGGTTCGAGCGATGCTCCTGCAGAAAGCCCAGCACAACGCTCAGCACCACCATGACGGCAATCAGCACGGCCGCCCGCACATCGCCCAACACCGCAGAGACGCCCGCCAGCGAGATGAGCAGCAGGTTCAGCGGATTGACTGAGCGGCGCGCCAACTCAATCAGCACAGGTTCGTGATGGCCGTTGGCCACGCGGTTGAGGCCGTTTTCACGCAGGCGCTGTGCAGCGGCGTCCTGCGTCAGGCCGTGCGTCTGGCTCTGAAGCCGGTCCAGCACGTCCTGCGACGGAAGCGCCGACCACATGGAGAGATCGTCGGCGGGCGAGTGTGGAAACGGCACGGACGTGATGTGCATGGGAAATTGCGAGCAAACCGCATGGATGTGCAAACCATTAGAGCGCAGGGCGCGCGTCCGGCCTTGACGCAACTCAACGGCCGTCGTTGCCTGGGCGGCTGTCGTGCGTGCCCGCCACCGGCGCATCAATGCCGGCGCCACGCCAGCCGCCGCCCAGCGCAAGGAACAGCGCCACGGTGTCTTGCAGCCGCTGTGCACGCACCTGCAGCGTGCCGAGCACGGCTTGCTGATACTGCAGGTCGGCAGTCAGCACCTGCAGATAGCCGGCAACGCCGGCACGGTAGTCGGCGTTGATCTCTTCCAGCGCGGCACTTGCCGCCGCCTGCGCGCGCAACTGTGCGTCAAGCTGCGCTGCATCGTGTTCCAGGGCTCGCAGCACATCGGCCACTTGTTCGAACGAAGAGAGCACCACCTGCCGATAGCCGGCATCGGCGGCCTGCAAAGCCTGCCGGGATGCGGAACGACGGAAATACAGGGTGCCGCCCTCGAACAGCGGGGCGACAAGGCTTGCCCCCACGCTCCAGGCGCCGGCTTTTGCACCAAACAGATCGGCGCTGCGACCGCTCATCCGGGCGTAGTCTGCGCTCAGGGTCAAACTGGGCAGCATCGCCGCCGTTGCGATACCCACCTCGGCGCTGGCTTGGTGCAGGCGCGCCTGTGCGGCCAGAACGTCGGGCCGCTGGCGCACCAGTTCAGAGGGCACCAGTCTGGGCAGGTCCGCCGGCAGCTGCAGCCCGTTGAGCGCAACGTCTACGGCGTCTGCCTCGGAAGGAAATCGGCCGGCCAACACCGCCTGCAGATGCGCGGCCTGATCACGCTTCTGCTCCAGCGGCGGAAGCGATGCCTCCAATGACGCCAATTGCGCAGCAAGACTCAACTCACTGGCATGTGCCATGACGCCGGCTTCGACCTGCGCATGCGCAATCTCCACCTGCTCGCGCACCACGGCAATCAGGCTGCGCGTGGTGTCGATCTGCGCCTGATAGGCGGCATGGGCGATCACGGCGTTCACCAGATTGCCGGTCAGGGTGAGGTATGCGGCGGCCACCGCATACCTTTGCCCTTCCGCCTGCGCCGCCAGAGCTTCCACCGCACGCCGGTTGCCGCCAAAGATATCCACCGCGTAGCTGATGGATGCGCCCAGTGTCCACAGCGTAAAAAGACTCGGGGCCCCGGTCTGCCCGAGCCTGGCGGGCACCGCTGCCTGACGTGACACATCGGCGGATCCAGCCACCTGCGGATAGAACACGCCCGCGCCAGCGCGCAACAGGTCTTGCGCGGCGCGCAGGTTTGCTTCTGCCTGCTGCAGGCTCGGGTTGGCCGTAATGGCGGCCTCCATGGCCTGATCAAGCGCAGGACTGCCGAGGGCGTGCCACCAGTCTGCCGACACTGTGGCAGCCGTGAAGCGCTGCGCAATGCCATCTACGGAGGCAGGCTGTGCAGGATTTCCATCACGAAGATAGCCATCAACGCCGGGCGCAGGCGGCGCGTGAAAATCCGGTCCGACGGCGCAGCCCGAAACCATCAGCGCGGCGGCCATCGCACACGCCACCGCTTTCACGATGCCCCCTGCAGATAGACGTCGACCAGCTGGCCGGGATAGACGGTGAGCTTGTCAGGCTGCTTGAAGCGAAAAAGCAGCGGAAGCACGCGCACATCCACGCGTTCCGAGCGCTGGTCGGATAACTCGACCTTGGGCGACACGTAGGGCTGCACGCGCACAAACTCCAGCGGCACGCTGACATCGGTGCCGCGCACGAACATGCGTGCCTGTACCGAGCCCGGCGGAAGGCGGTGCACCAGAATCTCGTCCACATACACACGCACGGCCAGCTTGTTCTGGCCGGTGCTCATCGTGACCAGTGGCACGTTAGCCCGTGTGTAGGCGTCATAGGTACCCTGCGGCGATACATAGCCACCCAGGGCCGTATTGACGGACATGACAACGCCATCCATTGGCGCCCGCACGGCATATTTTTCGAGCAGCGCCGCTGCGGCTGCCGCGCCCCTCTGCAAGGCATCGCGCTGTTTTTGCAGCGTACGGATGTCGTAGCTCCAGGCGCCGGCACGCGTCAGGTCGTACTGACGTTGCGCAACCACAAGATTGCCGTGCGCCACCCGTACCGCGTTGGCAGCGTTGTCCATGGCATCACGGCTGACTGCCTTCGGATTGAGCCGCGCGGCAGCCTCAAGCTTGTCCAACTGATCCTGCACGGTGCGCAGGCCGGCATCTGCGGCGCTCACCTGTGCACGTGTGACCTCCAGCGCTTCCTTGCGCGGTTGGGCCAGCAGCGCGTTCAACTGGGCATCGACAGCATCCGCTTGCGACTGTTGTTGCGCCGTCAGGGCGCGCTGCACGGAATCCTCGATCTGGATCAGGACATCGCCGCGTTTGACCACCTGCCCTTCCTGCACGGCAATGCGCGCAACAGTGCCCGACACCTCGGCATACAGGTTCAGGTTGGCACCGCTGGGCTGATCGCTTTCGATAATGCCGTTGGCGTAGATTCCCGTCGCGTACGGATTGGCAGCCGGTTGGAAGACTGGCGGCAGCGGCGGCCTCTGCCGTGCGTAGTAGATGGCCGCCCCCACCCCAGCCAGCGCGCCGATCACAGAGAGCACAAACAACCATCGGATCTTCATCGCATCTCTCCGTGTTCGATGCGGCTCAGCTTCCCATCCTCCATATCGAGGATGCGGCTGGCCATGTCGAGAATGCGCGCGTCGTGCGTCACGATCACGATGCAGCGGTGCGCGTTCAGGATTTCCGTCTTTACGAACTGCATGATGGAGCGGCCGGTGTCACCATCCAGCGATGCAGTGGGCTCATCCAGGATGAGGATGTCGGGCTGCGAGACGATGGCGCGTGCAATCGCCACGCGCTGCTGCTCTCCACCGCTGAGCTTGACCGGCGGCAACTGCGCGCGGTTCTTTAGCCCAACCACATCGAGGTAATGCATGGCTTGGTCGAGCGCTGTGTCCCACGGCACATGTCGCAGGATCAGCGGGATGGCGACGTTCTCGACCGTGGTGAGGCGGGGGAACAGGTGGTAGTCCTGAAACACGAAGCCGATTTTGCTCAGGCGGAAATCGGCCAGTGCGTCGGCGCCCAGGCTCCAGATATCGACCCCGTCCACGACCGCGCGGCCGCCGTCCGGGCGCAGAATGCCGGAGATCACGCTCAGCAGCGTGGTCTTGCCGCTGCCCGAGGGCCCGACGATGAACAGCATCTCGTTGAACTCGGCCTCGAAACTGACCTGCTTGAGCGCGCAGGTACGCGCCTCGCCTTCGCCAAACCATTTATCGAGGGCCTGCGCGGCAATGGCAACGTTGGCCACGATCAACCCCGGAAGATGTCGAAGGGCTCGATGCGCAGGACCTTGCGCACCCCGATGTAGCCCGATATACCGGCAATCACGATCACCATGGCCAGCGCCAGCATCAGGTTGGTGAACGTGATCATGGCCGCATAGTCCGGAATGCGAAGTCGCACCAGTGCAATCGACGCGGCGCATAGGCCGATGCCCAGCCCGTAGCCCACCAGCGCCACGAACGTGGCCTGGAAGACGATCATCGTGACCAGCTCGCGCCCCTTGGCTCCGATGGCCTTGAGTGCGCCGAAGCGCTCCAGGTTTTCGAGGATGAAGGTGTAGAACGTCTGCCCCGATATGGACAGCCCTACCACGAAGCTGATCACCGTCATCAGCAGGATGTTGGTGCCAAGCCCGGTCTGAAAGGTATAGAAGTGCGAGATGCGGCTGATGAACTCTTCCTTGGTCAGGGCGCGATAACCGAGCCGGTCTACCGCGCGTTCGATCGCTGCTATGTCGGCTTCGGTCTTGGGCTCGATCAGGATGTACGACATCGTGTACCGCGTACCGGGCAGATACTGCACAGCGCGGCGATACGTTGTGTACAGGGTGGGCACGCCAAACAATCCACTGGTCGCCACCTCGCCAATGCCGACGATCACTCCCCGGTGGTCATTGACCTCGAACTCAGTGCCGATATGCGGGTTTTCCAGCTTTCCGAATTCGGCGTCCTGGATGACGATGAAAGCGTTCTCGCCGTACAAGTCCTGGATACGGCCGCTGAGCATGCGCGGGCGGCCGAACAGGCTGGTGTCGTCGATGCCGACGACGGTCACCGGCTGATATGTCCCGCTCTTCAGGCGCACAAGCGCACCACCTGAATACAGCGGCACGGCAAACTTCACACCGTGAATGCTGCGTACCGCATCAAGAACATACTCCGGCATGCCAATCGTGTTGGCCACGGTGTTGACAGCCGGGTCCATGACCCACATGCGTGCGCCGATGTTGTACACGGCAGACGAAGACCGATTGAGCACGCCTGCAAACAGCGACGTCATCTCAATCATCAGAAACACCGCAAACGTAATGCCGACCAGCAAGCCGCTCAACTTGGCCTTGTCATTGACCAGCAGCTTGTAAGCGAGTTTGAGAATGGCTTGCACATGGCCCCCTTGGCCATGCACGGCAGACAGGGGTGCGCCCCGGGGTGATACCGACCGGCCGATGCATGTGCATCAACGATAGCGATTCCGGGGCGGCGGCCTTTGATGTGTCGCAAGGCCGGGCTCAGTCCTGCAGAGAACGCGCTACAGCGTATCGTCGTCGGAAAACAAGCGATGACGTATCGCGTAACGCACGAGGGCGGCCTCGCTGGAGAGCTGCAGCTTGTCCATCAATCGCATCTTGTAAGTGCTGATGGTCTTGGCGCTCACACACAGACTGGTGGCGATCTCGGTCAAGGGCTCGCCTCGCACCAGCCGCCGATAGACTTCCATCTCACGATCGGACAGGCGCGTGTGGGCCGCCTCCTCGCTGGGCTCGCCCAGGCTGTGCGCGAGCTTCTCCGCCATGGGCGGACTGACATACGTGCCGCCGTTCGCCACCTTCTGCAGCGCGCTGACCAGTTCGGTTGCGGCGCTCTCTTTTGTCAGGTAGCCGGCCGCCCCCGCACGAAAGGCGCGGGCCACGTACTGTTCTTCAGCGTGCATGGTCAGCACCAGCACGCGCACCCTGGGGTGATCGTCGTGCAACTGGCGGAGCAGCTCCAGGCCGCTGCGCCCCGGCATCGAAAGATCCAGCACGATCACCTGCGGTTGATGCTCGCGCACCAGTTGCAAGACCTGCGTACCGTCGGACGCTTCGCATGCGACTTCAAAATCGCCCGCGCGCTCCAGGATATGGCGTACGCCATCGCGCATCACGGCATGATCGTCGGCGATCATCACGCGAATCATGTCCGTGCCTCCTCAGTGGCTTCATGAACGGCGGGAAAGCTCACGCTCAGGCGAAAGCCGTCGCCCGGCGCGTGGGTGATCGTTGCCTGCCCGCCCAATAATCGGGCGCGTTCGCGGATGCCAAGCAACCCCAGCGGCTTGCGTTCACCTGCGCCCGGAGGCGCCCCACTCCAGCCATGACCATTGTCTTGAATGGACAACTCCAACAGGTCCTCCTGCTTGGAAAACTCGATCTCAACGCGAGTGGCATCGGCGTGGCGCACGACATTGTTGAGCGCCTCCTGCACGATCCGAAAGACCGAGATGGCAGCGCGCTCGTTCATTGCCAGCTCTTGCGCATGCACGTTCACGACCAAGCCAAAGCGCTGGCGAAAGTTCTTGGCCATCCACTCGATGGACGGCACGAGCCCCAGCTCATCCAGCAATGGCGGCCGAAGATCTGCTGAGATCTGCCGCACAGCAACAATCGTCTCGTCGATCACGTGTTGCATCGCCTGCGTCTGGTCGATTAGCGCCTTGTCACTTCCTGCGGCCTGCAGATCGGCCGCCAGCAGCGAAATGTCCATCTTGAGTGCGCTCAGACGCTGGCCCAGATCGTCGTGGAGTTCACGGGCGATGCGGTGCCGCTCTTCTTCGCGCGTGGCCAGAACGCTGTCCGACAGATGCTGCAGTTCTTCCTGAGAGCGCCGCAGTGCCGCTTCCGCTCGGACACGTTCCGTGGTGTCACGCAGCATCACCGTGAAGAGCTTGCCCCCGTTCACCTCGATCTGTGAAATCGACGCTTCGATCGGGAATTCCCGCCCATCGGTATGCAGGGCAAACAGCGGGCGCTGCTTGCCCATCTGGCGCTCCGATACGCCCGTCACCCCGAAACGCCGCACGTGTGCTTCGTGCGCGCCGCGAAACCGCTCGGGAATAAAGTCTGACAGCTGCCGGCCGATGGCATGGCGAGCCGGACAGCCAAACAGTGTTTCGGCCATGGGATTGAACAGCACGATGCGCTGGGCTTCATCCACAGAAATGATGGCTTCCATGGACGAACGAATGATGCCGGCCAGCCGGGCTTCGCTCTTTTCAAGGTAGGTCACGTCCCGGGCGACGGCGGCTCGCAACTTCCGAAGCCGCAGCCAATAGAACACCAGTGCGACAACCGCAGCGATGCTTGCCGAGGCCAACAGGGTGAAGTGGGCATCCCAGGCCCGCAAGGCGACGGCTCGCAGGGCAACCGTCGCGGCCAGCAGCAAAATGGCAAGCCCCCCCGCCATCAGTTCGGCCGAGGTGGATTGCAGTTGCGGCAGGCGCCGGCGCGTTGCCTTCGAGGATTGAGTGTCTTGGTCCGCCACCGCATACCAAAAAGGGCTGGAATGCAGACAACATATCCCATTCTTGGGGCGCCTGATACTCCCCATGTGATGGAGGCGCCCCCCGAAAAACCCTGCTGCTGCTGTCAGGAAACCCTGACATGGACATAGCGCATCCCGACGACGATCTCAGCGCTGCCTGATTTCGCGCAAACGCCGGACCTCCGATACTGCGATTACGGACACCAAGCCTTGATGGAGGGCAGTGACCGGATACCCACCACCTCACAGAGGATGTGTGGTTCAAAGACCACAAACGCCTTCCGGAGCCGCCCCATGATTCCGCGCACGATAGAGTCCCCAACCCCCGTCGAACCCCACCGTCCTGCTACGCTTCCTCAGCTCAGGCTCGTCCGCGACGCAACACAGGTCCGCCCCACAACGCCACTGATTCCCAGCAGCCAGTGCGCCAATTGCATGATGCACTGGGCCTGCATCGCGAGTGCTGTACCGTCCGCGCAGCGCGAACAGCTGGACCAGATGGTGCACACGTGGCGCAAGATTGCCAGGGGCGAAGCCCTCTTCCGTGCGGGTGACAGCTTCCACGCGCTGTACGCCATCCGATCGGGATCGTTCAAAACCGTGGTATCGCACCCCAACGGCGCAAATCACGTCACCGGATTTCAACTGTCGGGCGAAACGCTTGGTCTCGATGGCATTGCCGCCGATCGCCACACCTGCGACGCGATTGCCCTGGAAGACAGCACGGTCTGCTCCATGCCCTTCCATTGCATTGAAGACCTGTGCCAAGACATCCGCCCACTGCAACATCGCGTTCACCAATTGATGGCCGAAGAGATCGTGCGCGAGTCGGGGCTCATGCTGCTGCTCGCCGGGTTGAGTGCGGAAGAGCGTGTTGCCACCTTCCTGCTGAACCTCTCCACGCGCATGCAGGACCGCGGGTACTCCGCCTTGAGCTTCACGCTGCGCATGACCCGCGAAGAAATCGGCAGCTACCTCGGCATGCAGCTTGAGACTGTCAGCCGCGCGCTCTCGAGGTTCCAGCGCGAAGGCTGGATCGTTGTGAGCGGCAAGAACATCGAGCTGATTGACAAGGCGGCACTGACGGAGCTTTGATCGCTCGCCCTGCCGCGAAAAAAAAAATACGCCGCCCCGCTGTTTCTGGTGGGGCGGCGTATTTTTCCTGCCTTATTGCCAACCTTACGGCGCGATCTGGAGATGATCGATGACCTCTGTCACGCCCGGTGCAGACCACGCCGCACCCTTGGCCGCGCGCCGCTCCGATGCCGAACCAATGTGGCCACTGAGCGTCACCGTCCCGCCATGAACGGAGACCTGGATGTGGTCGGCTTCGCGCGCGGCGTGCCGCTTGAGCGCCGCACCAATCTGCTCGGCAACATTGGCCGGCACCACGCGCGATTTGATCCGAAGCCGATTGATCAGCCCCCCTACACCGCGCAACGATCCCACTGCATGCGCTGCCTGTTCACTCTGGTATGGCCAGTCCACCTCACCCGAGAGCGTCACCCAGCCGTTTTCAACCAGCACCTCGATGCGGTTGGAGGGCAGGCTGACCTGCCATTCAAGCGCGGCACGGGCCGCTTGCGCAACGTCCGCGTCCGTGTGTGCGCCCGGCAGGCGAACTTCGATTTTCTGCACGACACCACGCACGCCAGCCACGCGCTCGGCTGCATGCTCGGCAGCAAGCTTCTCCATGTAGCTGCGCACGTGGCCGGTCAGTGTCACCACGCCGTTGTCCACTTCCACGCCAATCGCTGCGGCATCCACCGCCGGCTCCCAAAGCAGTTCGTCGTTGACGTCCTGCTTGATACCAAGATCGCTTTTCATAACTCGCTCCTGCTAGATGGTGTCGCCTCGCTATGCCCGGCGGCGCTCGAGCGCCGTTTGGCAAGACAGACAGCGCATGGCCGTCGGCTGGGCTTGCAGGCGTAAAAACGGAATCGCTTCGCCACAATCGATGCAGATACCGTAGCTGTGCTGCTGCAAACGCTCGCGTGCAGCGTTCAGTTGCTCAAGCTCGCCTCGGTAACGGACGAGCATGACGTCGTTCGTTTGGTCGCCGGCCTCTTCATCGGCAAGATCTGCGTTTTCGAACGGCGCTTCACGCGGCACCGGCTCAGCCGATGCGCCCAGCGCCGACAACTGGCGCTGCACGCGTGCTTCCTGTTCGTCGAGCAAGCTCCTCAGCCGTTTCCATTGCGCCTCGGTAAAGCGGGTCATGCCCAGTCTCCTTCTGTTGAATCAGCGTCGCCCTGTGTATTCGGCTTCAGGCTTCCGTGGGCGACAGCCAGGCCGGGCGCTGCCGCGATTGCTCCCACCGGCCGGCGGTCTTCACCTGATCGATAAAGCCCGCCATCTCCTCCTGCGATAACCCGCTGAGCACATCGCGCTGGAACAACGCCAGCACCGGTGCAGGAATGGTCGCGGTGATGCGCATGATTTCTTCCACCGCACGGAATGCCCCGCGCGCCGCCATGACGCAAATGACGGAAAGGTGCGTGGACCCCAGCAATTGGTCAGCCAGGAAGTCCCGCATGGGCGAAGCCAGGTGGCCCATCCAGATGGGTGCGATCACGATGACATGTTCGATTTCATCAAGGGGCGGACCTTCATAGCGATACTTGGCGCGCGCATGGAATACCGTTTCGATGACACAGCGCGCATCTCCCAGAAAGCCGGCGCGCGGACGCTCGTCCGTCACCTCGGCAAGCTGCCATCCGCTCTGCGCGGCCATCTGCTCGGCCACCTGACGTGCCGTGCCAGTGCGCGAGTAGTACACGATCAGCTTCTTTTCCATCTCGTACTCCAGGGATTTCGAAAACAGTGGAACGGGGAAATTACTTTTAGGAGCCAACCCACGTCTGATCGACAACGGCACGCACGCCTGGCGCATCCCATGCGGCCTCGCGGGCCGCACGGCACTCGTTGAGGTTGCGCAGCGGCCCGTACAAAGTCACCGTCCCGTCTGCCACGGAGACACTGAGGCGCGAGGCGTCGACCACAGCCAGGCGTTGCAGTGCCTTTGCAATGCGATCACTCAGATCTGCCGGGCCGGCGGCGGCGCGCAATGTCAGCGCATTGGCCACGGACTTCACGCCGTGCACGCGGCGCACCGTGTCTAGTGCCGCGCGGCGCTGGAAGTCCTGGTCGACTTCACCGCGCAGCGTCACCGCCCCGTCTTCGACAGTGATCTGGACAGCATCCGGCGGCACCGACGCATTCCAATGCAGCGCACTGCTGATCGCCTGTGCGATATCGTCGTCGGGGCGCTCCATGCCTGGTGGCATCCGTACATCCACATGGATGACAAGCGCGGTCACGCCCGCAACGCGCCGGATCGCTTCTTCCGCGGCGTGCTTGTCGGCGAACGTGTCGACACCGCCAGAGAGCGTGACGACACCGTCCTTGGCCTGCACCGCAAAGCGGCTGGCATCCACCGCAGGATCCCATTGCAGTTCCTCTTCGACATCGTGCTTGAGCTGGATATCGTTCTTCATGGTGATATTCCTCAGGTTCAATTGAGGTCGAAGCTCAGTGCGACATCAGCGCCGGCACGGTCATCGTCTTCAGCAGGGTGCGTGTCACCCCGCCCAGCACGAGTTCGCGCAGGCGGCTGTGCCCGTAGGCGCCCATCACGATCAGATCAGCATTGAAGTCGGCCGCGCGCGAGAGCAGCAGCTCGCCCACGGCGGTGTCGGAATCTGCACAGTCCGCCTCTTCCACCGTTGTATGAATGCCGCGCGCGTTCAGGGCGCGCGCAACCTGGCCTACCGTGGTTTCTTCGGCCCAGTGCTTGGGCTGCTTGCTGGTGATCTGCAGCACGTGCACTGTTGCGCCCGTCATCATTGGCATGGCGTCGTGCAGCGCACGGGCCGATTCGCGACCGCCGCTCCAGGCGACGAGCACACGCTTGGGCAGCGCCGTGAAGTTGCCCGCGTATGGCACCACCAGCACCGGACGGCCCGACTCCAGGATCAGGGTTTCCACAAAGTCGCCCGCAATAAATTCATCCGGGTCATCATGGTTCCGTTGCCCAATGACGAGAAGATCGGTCTCCCGCGCTTCACGCAGCACGAGTGCCACGGGGTCGCCTTCCACGGCACGCCACTCTGTTTCTACCCCAAGGCTTTCCGTCGCCTGGCGAAAGCGCGCGTGTACAGCATCGCGGATGCCGTCGCGGCGGATGCGGTCTTCCTCCAGATAGCGCGCAGCGTTCTCCATCATGTAGAACCAGCTGAGGCTTGGCGCAAAGCTCGCATAGATCCCGACGAGTTTGGCGCCGTGCGCCTGTGCGTACTGGGCCGCAAGGTTGAGGCGGTACATGGCGCGTTCGCTGCGGTCCAGATGCACCATCACACTGGCGTAGTTCATGATCAGATCCTGATGTGGTGTCAGAGGATGAACTACCCGGTTAGGCAATGACGGCATTGCTCAGCGGTTCCGTCGCCGTGTGCGGCGTCTCAGTCGGCAACGCACGCACGAGCAGCACCGGCAGTGTGCTCCGGCGGACAACACTCTCGGCCACGCTGCCCAGGAACAGACGCTGGAAGCCGCGACGCCCGTGCGTGCCCAGCACCAGGGCTTGCGCACCGACGTTTTGCGCCGCCTGTTCAATGGCGGTACCGATATCGAAGGTTCCGATGGGGTCGTCAACCACCACGCTGTGGACGTGCACTCCCGCCTTTTCGGCCTTGTCACGCGCGTCAGCAACAATTTGATTGCCTTGTTTGACCAATGCCTCGGTAAAGGCGCCGACGTCGATATAGCCGACGTCGTACATCAGATACGAGTTGTCGATCACGTGGGCGATGACCAGCTCAGAGCCAAGTTTTTGTGCAAGCTGGATTGCCTCGTCCAGCGCGCGATCTGCCGTCGGACTGCCGTCCACCGCTACCAGAATCCTGTCGTACATGATGTGCCTCCATCGAATCCGTCGTCCTCCCCGAAAGGGGGGTTGCTGGATTCCATGTTGGACCACCAAGCGGATCACCCCTTGATTTACATCAGCGTTTAGCGCACCCGATGCGCAGGCTGTGCCACTTGATCTGCCTCAATAGCTTTGGCCCCACGCTCGATAGACTCATGCGCTATCGGCTGCCCCACTAGCGCAGTCTGGAAAAGCTCACGGCACCTTGTGCGGGATCAACTTCTGACACCGGCCCGTTCATATAGTGAAAACGTACGCGCATCGGAGTTCAGCATGAGGGTCGACGAGATTTGCTCCCACCGCATCGTCCACGTTCAGGCAACGGCGACGCTGCAGCAGGCCGCCCGGTTGATGCGGGACGAAAATGCCCGCGCGTTACTTGTCACGGAAGACACCACAGGGGGTTCGCGCGTGGTGGGCATCGTGACAGACCGGGACATGGTGGTGCACGGCATTGCCAGCCACGGTGATTGCACCCAGATCGCCGTATCGGAGGTCATGACGCGCGGCCTTCTGACCATCCATGATGACGCGGTGATCAGTGAAGCCTTGCGCTCGATGCTGAGCCACGGCTTGCACCGTCTGGCCGTGGTTGATCGTCAGCAGCGGCTGGTTGGCATGCTCAGCCTGGACGACACCATCCGCGCCATCGGCGGCGAATGGACCTTGCTGGCCGGCATTCTCGGCCGCGACAACGCTATCGGGTCTCACCAGCATGCGCCGCTTGATTTGATTCTCTAAGTCTTCACCCACCGTTCTCCAGGAGCACTGCCATGTTTACCAATGTTGGAACCGCGGACCGGGCCGTCCGCATCTTGATCGGCATCGCCATGATCTTGCTGGCGTTCTTCGGCAAGGTGCCCGCATGGGTGGGCTGGCTGGGGCTGATACCGCTGGTGACGGGCCTGATCCGCATGTGCCCGCTCTATTGGGTGCTGGGCATTGGGCGGGATTGACTAGGCGACAAACCAGTACACCGCCCAGCTGGACAGAAGCATGGCCAGCAGACCGGCGGTGACCTTGCCGGCAAAAGCGCGGCCTCCGCTGATGGCCACGACAACCTTCGAGAACGTGTTGGCTGTCAGCGCAAGCATCACCAGCGTGCTTGCCGTCGAGGTCTGTAGCGTGTGGCCGGAAACCTGCGTTGCAATGGATGCGGTCGCGGCATGCACATCGGCAAACGCACCAACCACGGTCACCGCCACCACCGCGGCCGTCCCGAACCACGTCCGCGCAGCGGCGGCGGCAAGCAGCAAGGCTGCCGTCCACAGCGCAAAACCGATCGCCACGCGCCAGTTGACGGATGACGCTGAATTCTCCGGCGCCTCTTGATGCGGCTCGCTGGCGCGCCATATCCAGAGCGCCGACCATGCCGCAGTCGCCATCATGGCCAACGCCAGCGGAGCCGCCAGCACGCGCAACAAGTCGACGTTGATGGCGGCAATCAGCAGCAGCATCTGCACCAGCGTGGCGACATTGGACAGCAGCGCTGCGGCAACCGCGCCGTCAACAGGACGATGCCCCTTCCGGACGCGCGCTGCCATCACCGTGATCGTTGCGACACTTGATACAAATCCGCTAAACAGACCAGCCAGCGGCAAGCCGATGCGCTCTCCAAACCATCGCGCCGCAAAATGGCCCATGTTGCCGGTCAGCATGACGAGCAGCACAACCAGCCACAGCGTGTGCGGGTTCCAGGCGTTCAGCGGCCCCATGTCCCGGTCGGGAACCGCAGGCCAGATCAGCAATGCCGCGACGGCAAGCAGCAGCAGATCGGCAAGTTCACGCTGGGTGATAACCGTGCGGGCAAACCGATGCAAACCCGCTTTGGCATAGAGCAGGACAAGAAGGACCGTACCGAGGCCAGCCGTCATTTCGGGCTCGCTCACGGCATAGGCGCCTAACAGCGTGGTCGCCACAAGGGCGAGTTCCGTTGTCACGCCAGGATCCACATTGGCCGAATGGTGATAACCCACCGCCGCCAACACCGCAACCGTCAGCAACACAGCGGGCACGGCAAACGGTACCGGCAGGCTTGCCGCAATGGCACCGGCCAGCGCTCCGATCGCAAACGTTCGCATGCCCGCAGGCAGCTCTGCGCTGTCGGCATGGCTACGCTCGCGCTCGAGGCCGATCGCCAGGCCCACGCCCACGGCAACCGAGAAGGACAGCAGCGAAGACATTCGGGGGAGTCGGATGACCATTGCATTACACCCATTCAGTATTGCGCGCGGCAACGCTTTTCGATTGATCTGGCGCAGTCGATGGTCGACTGGCGGGACGTAGTTCCGCGGCGCTGATCCATACTTGGCCAGACACGCCCTACGGAGACAGCGATGTCTGAATCGATGCAGGCCATGGTGATGGAAGGCGCCCGACAGCCATTGATCTGGCGTGAAGTGCCCATGCCCACGCCTGGGCCGGGCGAGGTCCGGATCGCGGTGTCCGTGTGTGGCGTCTGCCGTACCGATCTCCATATCGTGGATGGCGAGCTGACCGCGCCAAAACCATCCCTCATTCCCGGTCACGAAATCGTGGGCATCGTCGAATCATGCGGCGAAGGTGTGACAACGCCCGCCCGAGGCGAGCGCGTTGGCGTTCCGTGGCTCGGCTGGACATGCGGCGTCTGCCCGTACTGCCTGCGCGGACGCGAAAATCTGTGCGACCACCCCGCCTTCACCGGATACACGCGCGATGGCGGGTATGCGCAATACGTCGTCTGCGACGCGCGATACTGCCTGCCGATTCCGGCGCGGTACGACGATGCCCACGCGGCCCCCCTGCTCTGCGCCGGCCTGATTGGCTACCGCACGCTGCGCATGGCCGGCGATGCGCGCCGCATCGGCATCTACGGCTTTGGCGCTGCGGCCCACCTCATCACGCAGATTGCCGTGGCAGAGCAGCGCGAAGTCTTTGCCTTCACCCGGGCCGGCGACACCCCAGCGCAACAACTTGCGCTGGCCACCGGCGCCAAGTGGGCCGGCGCCAGCGACGGCCCCGCACCGGAGCCGCTTGACGCCGCGTTGATCTTCGCGCCCATCGGCGCGCTCGTGCCGCAGGCGCTGCAGGCGGTGGTCAAGGGCGGCTCCGTCGTCTGCGGCGGCATTCACATGAGCGACATCCCCGCGTTTCCATACCGATTGCTGTGGGAAGAACGCAGGTTGGTCTCAGTGGCGAACCTGACGCGGGCGGATGGGCTCGCGCTCATGCACATCGCAGCGGAAGTCCCCTTGCAGGTTCATGTCACGCCCTATCGGTTGCAAGACGCGAACACCGCCCTGGAAGACCTCCGGGCCGGGCGGGTGGCGGGCGCTGCCGTCCTGCAGGTGTCTTCGGAAGACCTTTGACACGCATCAACAGCCTCGGCGCCACGCTGTCTACGCTAATTACACGCGGTGCCCTACTGAGCAACGCCTTGGAGACCATCATGTATCAGCGAATCCTGCTCGCCGTCGACGGCAGTCACGCCTCCTATCTCGCGCTGCACCAGGCCATTGTGGTCAGCAAGGCGACGGGCGCAGAAGTCGAAGCCCTGTTTGTAGCCGATAGCAGCGACATCACCTTCGACATGGTCGGCGCTGACTCGATTGCCTACGCAAACCAGGTCGTCAGCTACGGCCGGGACACGCTCGCCGAGGTATCGAAAAAGCTGGACGCGGCGGGTGTCAAACATTCGACCAAACTGCTTGAAAAGTCCATTGCGCCTGGGCAAATCTCCGCCACGATTGTCGCGGAAGCCAACGAAACGGCAACCGACCTGATCGTGCTCGGCACACATGGCCGGCGTGGGCTCAAGCATCTGGTGCTCGGCAGCGTGGCCGAGGGCGTGGTGCGCAAGACCAACAAGCCGGTGTTGATGGTACGTAGCGAGGTCGAGGAATAAGAAGTAAGGGGAAGGCACGGCCTGACTGCGCCGCCCGCCCGGACCTCGGACGGGCGGCGAAGTCTGTCTGAACGCCAGATGGCGTTGCCGAGCGACCAGATTTCCGGGGCCACCGCGACATGCGTGTGAGCCTGCCACCGCGCGGATTGTGTGCTCGAGTGCACTCGTCTCCTTCCGCATTCCACCCTGTCCAGACCGGCCCTGCGTCAATTTGACCAAGGCGCGACTGTCACTTTCGGTTTCAAACCGAAGCCAATTCTCCATCCCAATGGTCGATGCATCGGCTTGGGGGCAATTGCCCCAGCCTGCCTACCCATACTGCTCGACCATGGACCACTTTCTCTCGCACCTTCATCCCGAACGCCTGAACTTCCCCTGGGACGCCTCCAGCCGCCTGGCCATCAGCCTGTGTGCGGCGCTGCTCATCCTGTGTCTCGGCTGGTGGATCTCAAAGCGCGTCGGCCATTGGCTCAACCGGCTGATGGGCGGCCAGACCCGCGTCGACGCCACGCTCACGCCCATCCTGTGCGACATCGCTGTTTGGGGCATCCGCATTCTTGCCATCGTTGGGGCGCTGTCCCGGGTGGGCATTGAAACGGCCAGCATCATTGCCGTACTGGGCGCGGCCGGCCTGGCCATCGGGCTGGCGCTGCAGGGCACGCTGCAGAACATTGCGGCGGGCATCATGCTGCTCGCGCTGCGGCCGTTCCGGGTGGGCGACTACATCGATGGCGGCGGCGGTGAAGTTGCCGGCACGGTGGAAGAAGTCAGCCTGTTCATGACGCGCCTGACCAAGCCTGACGGCATTTGCGAATACGTACCGAACAGCGCGCTGTGGAGCCATTCCGTGCGCAACTACACGCGCAACCCGACCCGCCGGCTGGATCTGGAGACAGAGGTCTCGCTGCAAGACGATATTCCGCGAGCCCTTGAGGCGCTCAAAACGCTGGGCGCCAACGAACCGATGGTGCTGGCCGACCCGCCACCGCTGGCCATGGTGATGCGTTTTGACGACAGTGTTGCGGTGCTGAATCTGCGCGTCTGGGCCAGAACCGAGCACTTCTGGGACATGCGCTGGACGCTCGCCCAGCAAGTCCGCGCAACCCTCGCAGATGCCCGCTGCGCCGTGCCCATGCGGATTCGCGAGCTCCATATCGTGCAAGACGCCGCTCCAGAAACGGAGCGCGAGCCTGCCCGCCAAGGCCGCAAAACTGCCCAGACCCTGGCCGGATGAGGGTCGGGATTTTCTTGTGCATTCGCAAACGCATTGCATAGACTCACCTTTCAAGGCATCCCTTACAGGCAAACGCATCATGTGTCGCTGGCTGGCGTATTCAGGCAATCCCATTCAGATGGAGACAGTGCTGTTCCGGCCGCGGCACTCGTTGATTGACCAGAGCCTGCGCTCCCGCCTCGGCGGCGAGACAACCACCAACGGCGACGGTTTCGGCATCGGGTGGTACGGCCGCTACTCTGAAGTGCCCTTCCGATATCGTTGCCTGCACCCCGCGTGGAACGACACCAACCTGCGCGAAGCCGCCCGCGCCATCCGCTCGTCGATGTTCATTGCCCACGTTCGTGCGGCAACAGACACCCCCGCCCAGGAGACCAACTGCCACCCGTTCCGCTACGGCCGGTGGCTTTTTGCGCACAACGGGCTGATCCGCGAATATCCGTTGCTCCGCCGCGCGCTGATGATGGAAGTGGCGCCCGAGCTGTTTCGCTGGATCGAGGGCTCGACCGATTCCGAGATCATGTTTTTCCTGGCGCTCTCGTTCGGGCTTGACCGCGACCCGCGCGGCGCGCTCGAACAGATGGTCGGGCTGATCGAAGACATCGGCCGCCGCCACGGCGTCGAATACCCGCTGAACATGACGGTCTGTGCAACGGACGGCGTCCAGATCGTGGCAGCGCGCTATTCCAGCGAGGGCGAATCGCGCTCGCTCTTCCACAGCACATCTTTCAAGCACCTGCACCAGCTTTATCCTGACAGCGCCGCAATTGAAGACGCAGGGGACGGCGCTTTTCTTGTGCTGTCAGAGCCGCTTGTCGACCTGCCCGGCGCCTGGGCGGAGATCCCTGAAGAGACCGTCGTGATCGTCAAGGGCGGTATGGTCGAGCACCACCGTTTTGTGCCAAGAACGCCCGGCCCCACGGGTTTTGACCTGCCCGCCAACCAAGCCACTTACGGACGCGAAGCAAGCTGATCGCGCTCCCGCCGGGGTGACATAGGCATCACCCCGCTCCTTTTTGCCCCCTCCGCTGAAGCCTCCTGACAAAACGCTGTCAGGAGCCGTGCGTTACGCTCGCGCTCGCGACATGTTTCGTAGGCGAACCGGATCTTCATAATCCGCTACAGTTTACGGCTCGAATTCTGATTGCCGGCGCAGCTGCCAATGGTTCACCCGTGCCGGCATTCCCCCTTACCTCCAAGCTCCAAGGAACGCCCTCCATGTCCTCCGGTGTCATTCGCCTGCGCGGAGCCCGTCAGCACAATCTCAAAAACCTCGATCTGGACCTGCGTACGGGCGAAATGACCGTTGTGACCGGTCCGTCGGGGTCCGGCAAGTCCAGCCTCGTTTTCGACACGCTCTACGCCGAAGGCCAGCGCCGCTACGTCGAGACCTTCAGCGCCTACGCGCGCCAGTTCCTCGACCGCATGGACCGGCCGCAGGTTGAGCACGTTGAAGGCGTGCCGCCCGCCATCGCCATCGACCAGACCAACCCGGTGCGCAGCTCGCGCTCGACGGTCGGCACGATGACGGAGCTGAACGATCACCTGAAGCTGCTGTTTGCGCGCGCCGCCCAACTGTTCGACCGCGACACCGCGCTGCCGGTGCGCCACGACACGCCGGAAACCATCTACGACGAGCTGCTTTCTCGCACGCGTGAGGGCGATCCGCGCCTGGTGGTGACCTTTCCCGTGGAGCTGCCCGCCAATACGAGCCCCGAAGAAGTCACGCAGTGGCTGTCGGTCAGCGGCTATACGCGCGTGCAGGCCGAGCGCGTGGTCGAATCGTCCACGGGCAAGCGCAAGCTGCTCGATGTGGTGGCCGACCGCTTCCGCCTGCAGGGCACCGAGCGTGCCCGCGCGCTGGAGGCCATTGAGTCGTCGCTCAAGCGCGGCGGCGGGCGCGTCAGCGTCTACGTGCTCCCTGCCGATGAAGGTGCGGAACCCACGATCTGGCGCTTTTCCACCGGCCTGCACTGCCCAGAAAGCGACCTCCGCTACGCCGACCCGCAGCCCGCGCTCTTCTCGTTCAATTCCGCTTACGGCGCGTGCGATGCCTGCCGTGGGTTTGGCCGCGTCATCGGCGTCGATCTTGGGCTGGTGATTCCGGACGAGCGCAAGACGCTGCGCGACGGCGCCATCGAGCCGATGCAGACGCCCGCCTGGAAGGAATGCCAGGACGACCTGATGCGCTACGCCGCCGCAGCCGACATCCCGCGCGGCACGCCGTGGGCGGAGATGACCGAAGCCCAGCGCAACTGGGTCATCAACGGCGACCCGACCTTCAAGCGCGGCGGCTGGAACAAGCAGTGGTACGGCGTACGCCGCTTCTTCGACTACCTGGAGTCGAAGGCGTACAAGATGCACATCCGCGTGCTGCTCTCCAAGTACCGCAGCTACACGACCTGCGAAACCTGCGGCGGCGCCCGCCTGAAAACCGAGTCGATGCAATGGCGCCTGGGCACCAAGGAAAACGCCGACGCCGTGCTCGCGCCCGAACACCGCTTCATGCCACGCGGCGTGGCCTGGAGCCGCGCCCAGCTCGAAGCCCTGCCCGGCCTGACCGTGCACGACCTGATGCTGCTGCCCATCGAGCGCATCCGCCGCTTCTTTGACGAACTGACGCTGCCCTCAACGCTGCTCGACGACGCGCTCAAGCTGCTGCTGGACGAAGTGCGCACGCGCCTGGCCTATCTGTGCGACGTCGGCATTGGCTATCTGACGCTCGACCGCCAGAGCCGCACGCTCTCGGGCGGTGAAGTGCAGCGGATCAACCTGACGACGGCGCTCGGCACATCGCTCGTCAACACGCTGTTCGTGCTGGACGAACCGAGCATCGGCCTGCACCCGCGCGATCTGGATCGGATTGTCCAAGCCATGCAACGCCTGCGCGACGCCGGCAACACGCTGGTGGTGGTTGAGCACGACCCTTCGGTGATGCTGGCAGCCGACCGCCTGATCGACATGGGCCCGGGGCCCGGCGAGCGCGGCGGCAACATCGTCTTCGACGGCACGCCGGCGTCGATCCGCCAGGCCGATACGCTCACGGGCGCGTATCTGTCGGGGCAGCGGCGCGTGGCCGATGCGACCGACTGGCAAGCGCGTCCCGTCAACGACGCCACGCCGCGTCTGGTGCTGGAAGGCGCGGCTGAACACAACCTGCGCGATGTCACGGTCGAGATTCCGCTGCAGCGCCTGGTGTGCGTGACCGGCGTGTCCGGCTCGGGCAAATCGACGTTGATCCAGGACGTGCTCCACCCTGCGCTGGCACGCCACTTCGGCAAGGCCACGGAATCGCCCGGTGCATTCCGTGCCCTGCGCGGCGCCGATTAGATCAGCGACGTGGTGTTCGTTGACCAATCCCCCATCGGCAAGACCGCGCGTTCAAACCCGGCCAGCTACGTTGGCGCGTTCGATGAGATCCGCAAGCTGTTCGCCAAGGCGCCGATGGCGCTGCAGCGCGGCTACACGGCCGGCACGTTCAGCTTCAACTCGGGCGATGGCCGTTGCCCGACCTGCGGCGGCTCGGGCTTCGAGCACGTCGAGATGCAGTTCCTCTCCGACATCTACCTGCGCTGCCCGGATTGCGACGGCTCCCGTTATCGCGCCGAAATCCTGGAGGTGAAGCTGCCGCGCGCCGGTCGCGCATTGTCGGTGGCCGATGTGCTGGAACTGACCGTGAACGAAGCCGCCAGCGTGTTCGCCGATGACGCCGACGTGCTCCGCGTGCTGCAACCGATCGTCGACGTGGGCCTGGAGTACGTGAAGCTTGGCCAGCCGGTGCCGACGCTCTCCGGCGGCGAGGCGCAACGCCTGAAGCTGGCCGGTTTCCTGGCCGAAGCCGCACAGGCCGCCCAGGCCGCGGCGCGCAAGCGCGTCAAGCAGGACGTGCCCGCCAACGCCGGCCGCCTGTTCATGTTCGACGAGCCGACCACGGGCCTGCACTTTGACGACATCGCCAAGCTGATGCGGGCGTTCGGCAAGCTGCTCGACGCCGGGCATTCGCTGATCGTGATCGAACACAACCTGGACGTGGTGCGTGCGGCAGATTGGATCATCGATCTCGGCCCCGAAGGCGGCGACGCCGGCGGCCTGCTGGTCTGCGCCGGCACGCCTGCGCAGGTCAAAGACTGCGCTGCATCGCACACGGGTGCCGCGCTCAAGCAATACGAAACCAGCGTTGGTCAGCCGGAAGCCATCGAAGGCGTGCCGCTGCAGACGGCACTGGCCGAGCGCCGCGCCAAGCGTGCGGCGCTGGCCGAAGTCCAGGGCGAAAACGTCGTGCGCATCGTCCACGCGCACGAGCACAATCTCAAGGGCCTGAACGTCGATATTCCGCACGGCAAGTTCAACGTGGTGACGGGCGTATCGGGTTCGGGCAAGTCGACGCTGGCGTTCGACATCCTGTTCCACGAGGGGCAACGCCGCTATCTTGAATCGCTCAATGCGTATGCGCGCTCCATCGTGCAGCCGGCGGGGCGGCCGGAAGTCGATGCCGTGTACGGCATTCCGCCCACGGTGGCCATTGAGCAGCGCCTGTCGCGCGGCGGCCGCAAGAGCACGGTGGCGACAACGTCCGAGGTGTGGCACTTCCTGCGGCTGCTGTATGTGAAGCTGGGCGTGCAGCACTGCATCCACGACGGCACGCCGGTGTCCGCGCAAAGCCCGGAGGCGATCTTTGCCCAGCTCATGCGCGATCATCGCGGCCAGCACATCGGCCTGCTCGCGCCGCTGGTCGTGAACCGCAAGGGCGTCTATACCGACCTTGCCAAATGGGCCAAGGCGCGCGGCTATACGCATCTGCGCGTGGATGGCGAATTCCTGAGCGTCGACCCATGGCCGCGCCTGGATCGCTTCCGCGAGCACACGCTGGAACTGCCCGTGGGCGACATCGTTGTCTCGCCGGAAAACGAAGCCGCGCTGCGTGCGCTGCTGGAGCAGGCGCTGGAATACGGCAAGGGCATCATGCACGTGCTCGCGCCGCTGGATGGCCTGCAACACGCCATGCACAACGGCGGCACGGCGCATGTCGGCAACGTGAAGGTGTTTTCGACCAAGCGCGCGTGCGCCACCTGCGGCACCAGCTACCCCGAGCTGGATCCGCGCATGTTCTCGTACAACAGCAAGCACGGCTGGTGCGCGAGCTGCGTCGGCACCGGGTTGGCGCTCACGCGCGAGCAGCGTGCCGCGTTTGACGACACCGTGCTCGGCGGTGACGATCGCGGCCGCGAACAGACGCTGCCGTCGGAGGAAGTCGATCCGGACGGCATGACCGATCTGCCCTGCCCGGATTGCCACGGCACACGCCTGAACCCGACGGCGCGCGCCGTCACCTTTGCCGCCAAACCCATCGTCGACATTGCGCAGTGGACGGTCAGCCAGACCCGCCGCTGGGTCGAGGGCCTGGACCTGACCGGCCGCGATGCCGACATCGCCCGCGACGTGGTGGCCGAGATTCACAGCCGCCTGTCGTTCCTGGAGGAAGTCGGCCTGGGCTACCTGAGCCTGGATCGCGCCGCGCCGAGCCTGTCGGGCGGAGAAGCGCAGCGTATTCGGCTGGCTGCGCAACTCGGCAGCAACCTGCAAGGCGTCTGCTACGTGCTGGATGAGCCGACCATCGGCCTGCATCCGCGCGACAACCGGATCCTGCTCGACGCGCTGCGCAAGCTGGGCGACAAGGGCAACACGCTTGTGGTGGTTGAGCACGATGAAGACACGATCCGTCGCGCCGACCACATCATCGATATCGGCCCGGGCGCCGGCAAGCGCGGCGGCACGCTGGTTGCACAAGGCGGCGTGGCGGACCTGGCGGCCCAGCCGGATTCGCTCACTGGCCGGTTCCTGTCGCAGCCGATCGAGCATCCGCTGCAGCCGCGCCGTCAGGTGGTCGCACCGCGCGCCGGCGCTCAGGCGGTGCCCGAGCAATGGCTGACGGTGCACGGCGCCAAGCTGCACAACCTGCGCAACGTGACGGCAACGATGCCACTGTCGCGCCTGGTGGCCATTACGGGCGTATCGGGCTCAGGCAAATCGACGCTGGCGCGCGATGTGTTGATGACGAACCTGCTCGATGCGGTTGGCCGTTCGGTGCTGTCTTCGCCGGCCACGCGGCGCGCACGCAAGGCTGCGCAGGCTGAAGTGCCTGACGCCAAGATGCCGCGCAAGCTCGACGTCAAACACGACTGGCACGGCTGCGACAGCGTCACCGGCTGGGAAACCATCGACCGCGTGCTCGAAGTCGACCAGACGCCGATCGGCAAGACGCCCCGTTCGTGCCCGGCGACGTACATCGGCGTGTGGGACACCATCCGCAAGCTCTTTGCCGACACGCTGGAGGCCCGCGCGCGCGGCTATACCGCCTCGCGCTTCTCCTTCAACACCGGCGACGGCCGCTGCCCCGCCTGCGAAGGCCAGGGCGTACGCACCATCGCCATGAGCTTCCTGCCTGATGTGAAGGTCGGCTGCGACGTCTGCCACGGGCAGCGCTTCAATGCCGAGACGCTTGCCGTCACTTGGCGCGGCAAGAACATCGGCGATGTGCTGACCATGGAAATCGACGAAGCGGTCGAGTTTTTCGGCGCGATGAACAGCATCGCCCACCCGCTGCAATTGATGAAGGACGTTGGCCTCGGCTACCTGACGCTCGGCCAGCCTTCGCCCACGCTGTCCGGCGGCGAGGCGCAGCGCATCAAGCTCGTCACCGAGTTGTCCAAGGTGCGCGATGACCTGACCCGACGCGGCCAGAAGGCGCCCCACACGCTGTACGTGCTGGACGAGCCAACGGTCGGTCTGCACATGGCCGACGTGGCCAAGCTGATCCGGGTGCTGCATCGCCTGGCAGACGGCGGACATAGCGTGATCGTGATCGAGCACGACCTCGACGTGATTGCCGAGGCGGACTGGATCCTCGATCTCGGCCCCGAAGGCGGCGATGAGGGCGGCATGATCGTGGCAGCTTGCGGGCCGGAGGCGTTGACGCGCGTAGCGGCCAGCCATACCGGCGCGGCTTTGGTGCCGGTGCTGGCGCGCGGCAAGCAGGTCGATCCAAGCATGGAAGGCGAAACGGTCTAGCGTGCCGCGCGCTGACGGTCTCCGCCCAGGTGGAGACCGTCAGCGCGGAGCATCGCTTGGTGTGGCGCTGGCAATTCTTTCGCTTTCCTGAGCAAACCTGAGCAGAACGTCTGCCCGGGCAGGGTTCGCCCTAAAGAACCGGGCTGCGCTGCCGTCACATTGTGGAGATTGTGAAGAAAGCGTTTGCGCGCGTCCGACCATGGCCACTTCGTCCACGAGCAACACCTACATCCCGCCGATTTCCATTCCGGGCATCGGCACGAACATCGACGTCAACACCCTTGTTACGAAGCTGATGCAGGCGGAGAGCAAGGGCATGACGCTGCGGCAGACGCAGCAAAAGGCGTTTCAGACGCAGTTGTCGGCGGTCGGCTCCCTCAAAAGCGCGCTATCGACCTTCCAGACCGCGATGGCGGCCCTGAACAACCCGGACACGTTTACCGGCAACAAGGCCAGCGGGCACGACACGTCGATCCTCACGGCCTCGCTGTCCAACACGGCGCCCGCCGGCACGTATCAGGTCAACGTGACGCAGCTTGCGCAGGCGCAGGTACTGTCGGCCAACGGGCAGGCATCCAGCAAGACGCCCATTGGCGGCGGCACGCCCACCACCCTCACGTTTTCATTCGGTAGCGTCTCGGGCGGCAGCTTTGCCGACGGCAAATACACCGGCGCCACCTTCACGCAAAACGGCAACCAGGCCGGCGGCTCGATCACCATCGACCCGTCGAACAACACGCTCGCCGGCATCCGCGACGCCATCAACAGCGCCAACATGGGCGTCTCGGCGAGCATCGTCAACGACGGCAGCAATTCGCCCTATCGGCTGGTGCTGACGTCCACCGCGGGCGGTGCCAACTCGGAGATGAAGATTTCCGTGTCGGGCGACTCGGCACTGCAATCCCTGCTGAGCCACGACCCGGCCGGTACGCAGAACATGACCGAGGTCGCCACGGGCCGCAACGCCATGGCCACCGTCAACGGCATCAGCGTGCAAAGCGCCACCAACACGCTGACGGACGTGGTGGATGGCACCTCCTTCACGCTGGCGAAGACGGGTAGCACGACCGTCACGGTCGGCAGCGACGCCGGCCAGGCCAGCCAGTCGGTGCTCAATTTTGTGAAGGCGTACAACGCGCTGCGCATCCAGCTCAATGCGCTGACCAAGTTCGACACCGCCAACGCCGCCAACAACGGCGCGCTGGCCGGCGACGTCAGCACCAAGATGATGATCAACCAGTTGACCGACGTGCTGGGCCAGGGCATCGGCAACGGTGCGTTCCAGTCGCTGGGCAGCATCGGCGTGACGATGGACAAGGAAGGGACGCTGTCGATTGACGACCCCAAGCTGACCGCCGCCCTGAAGAAATCGCCCAGCCAGGTGGCGGCCGTGTTTGCCGGCACAGGCACGGCGACGGATTCACTGCTGAAGGTTTCGGCGTTTTCAACGACGACGCAAGCCGGCAGTTACGCCATCAACGTCACGCAACTGGCCACGCAGGGTTCGCTCAAGGGCTCGTCGGCGGCCAACACGACGATCCAGAGCGGTGTGAACGACAGCCTGTCGGTCACGCTCAGCGGCATCACGACCAATATCAAGGTGCCGGCGGGCAGCTACACCCCGTCGAGCCTGGCCGCGCAGATCCAGAGTCAGATCAACGCATCGCCTGACCTGCAGAGGGCGAAGGTGGAAGTGGCTATCGGCGCCGATGCCAACGGCGTGCTGACGTTGACCGACAAGCAATACGGATCGGTATCGACGGTGTCTGTGTCAGGCAATGGCGCAGCATCGCTGCTCGGCGGCAGCCCGACGGCCACAGCCGGGCGCGATGTGCAAGGCACCATCAACGGCGCTGCCGCCACGGGTTCGGGCCAGAACCTGTACGGCGCCAGCGGCTCGGCTGTGGACGGCCTGACGGTGCAAGTCACTGGCGGTGCGTTGGGCGACCGCGGCACCGTCACCGTGCAGCGCGGCTACGCGGCGCAACTGCACACCGTATCGGGCAACTTGTTGTCCAGCAACGGCATGGTGCAGAACGCCACCGACGCCATCAACAACTCGATCACTTCGCTCGGCACCCAGATCGACCGGATGCAGAAGCAGCTCGATGCCAAGCAGGCGCTGTATTACGCGCAGTTCAATGCGCTGTCGAAGGTGGTGGCCAGCATGACGAACACCAGCAACTACCTGACGACGCAGTTGGCGCTGTTGCAGAAGCAGCGGACGGGGGGCTAAAGGCGTCCCGAGTGCGCGTCCGCCGCGGCCATCCGCTTGGTTACTGCTGCGGCTTTCCCCACAACGGATTCTTGCCATCCGAACCCAGCACCTGGGCGAGCACTTCTGCGTCGCCATCACGGGCGACTGGGGTGTTCTTGCGCGCACGGGCGACCTTGGCTCGCTTACCGTGCTTCTTGGCGTGCACGGCTTTCTTGATTCCGCTTTGCGAGGCATTGCCTGAGGCCGGCACGGTGGAGGTGTGCTGAGCGCAGAAGCCTGCGCTCATCCAGGCGGTGGTGAGGAAGGCTACGGCAAGTTTGTATTGCAGATTCATGTGAGAGAGCTGACTGACTTAGGAAGTGGAAACGCGAGCGCATGAGGCATACCGTGTCACCTCGCGCGGGCGACCTGCAAGCATCCGCGCCCGACCATCATTTCGCGCCGGTCTTGCCGGGCGGCGAGATGGGTTGATCACCGGATGTCTCGTCCGGGTTGCGGTAGCTGGTGTCAATGGTGTAGCCCTGAGCCTTCAGCTTTTGCTCGGCGTTGGCACGCTCGGCATGCATCTGGCGTTGCAGGCCGGGAAAGAGGTCACGCCAGTGTGGGCGGTCTTGCTCATTGAACGCACTGCGCCAGAAGTTGGCGTAGCCCTCGAGCTTGATCTTGACGAAGTACGCGCCCGGCTCATCCACCTTCATGCGCGTCGAGTCTCTGGACATCTGAACGTCCATGTAGACCCCGTTGAGATAAAAGCGCCACGAGGTCATGTCGGGGAGTTTCATCCAGTCTTCCAGGCCCGGCACATACTCCGGGTCCAGTGAATCCACCCCTTGGTCTTTTACGAGCCGATAGCGAAAGGCCTCGGCACCTGCCAACCGCGGATTTTCCGGATATATCCACCGCTTCCAGCCGGCCTGCTGGATACGCTTGAGCATTTCGTAGAACTGCAGGCGTGCCTGATCGTGCGTAACGTTGTTTCGCGGGGGGATGCCGAGGCTGATGCTGTAGTCATAGATACCTTCTTCAGCGTGGGCCTTGTCGAACGAACCCGAGACACCCAGGGCTGTGTCCAGACGCACCTCGCTCTTTTGGTTCTTGATGACGACCGTACCTTGCGAGCTGTCGGGCCAATCCACCGCATAGAAAGTAACGCCGTAGGCCTGCTCATTCTTGTTGTCGACATCCACGGCCTTGCCATAGCGCCCAATGAGCGCCTGCGGCGACTCGCCTATCTCAATCTCAATACTTTGCGGCATCACTATTTTGCTGGATGACTTGCTGGTGGAGGAAGGCTGGCACCCCATGACCAGGAGCGCGGCCAGCGTTGCGAGAAGACACGAAACCGTGCGGCGTGTTCGAACCATCATCGTGCAGGGGCTGTTTCGTCAGGGTAGCGCACGCTGTCCGGCGTGCCGACCCAGCTGGCCATGGTCGAGAGTTGCGCTTCCATTCCGCGCGGATCCTTGATCATCAGGCCGTGAAACTTGTCTGCAACCAGGCCAATCCACTTCATGCGGCTATCGTAGTTTTCCAGTTTCGTGTTCTCCGGAGCGACGTCCGCAAACGCTGGCAAGTCGGTATCGCACGCAGCCACAAAAGCCACCTTGAGCTTGGGCGCCATCCAACTGGTGGCGACCCCTACTGCATGGCCCCACGTCCATTTGCCGACATCAGCGCCGCCACGCTGGACTTGTACCCACCAGGCGAAATCCGAATCGTTATAGATCAGCGGTTGCAAGATGTTCCCTTGTTCATGGCGGGCCAGGGCCATGAGATTCTTGAACTGGAAATCCCGCCGTTTCACGTCGCTCGTGGCCCCGTCAAACTCTTTGACTTTATCGAACGCCTCTTTGACTTCTGGCGTCCACCGCAGGTTTTTGATCTTCGGCAGCGCCTCGCCAGCCCACGGCATCTTGTGCACCTGCTCCTTGACCTTGTCCACGTAGGTGTCTACGTCGCGCATTTTCAAGCACGTGTCGAACGAGTCAGCATCGAAGTTGTGATACCAGTGCCATGCAGCAATATCGTTAAACAGCCAGAAGTTGCCCTTGCCTAACCCGGTACGCACGGTATCGCCCACCGCCCGGGTCGACAACTGCAGGGTCTCCAACGAGCATGCCACTGTTTTGCTGGCAAAGGCACCGAGCGCCATCCAGTAGTAGCGTCCCTTTTTCCTCGGGTCTCCATGCTCCTCCTGCTCAAGGTAGAGGCGGGCATAGGTGGCGGCGATACGCCGAGCCCGGGCCGGAAAGAAGTTGATGAGGCGGTTGTTTTTCTCGCCCTTGCGATTAGACAGCCGCAGATAGCAAAACTGTTGTGCCAGCGACCACATCGTCGGGCATTGGCAGTTCACATCGACGCAGCTGTCTGGGCGGTCGTTGGTGATAGCGGTGACGGTCGTTTCATCGCTCATGGCTCGCGCTTGGTGTCCTTGTAGCTTATGTCGTGCTGACGTCTTGGTCGGACCCGCCGGTGTGAGCATGCTCATCCACCTCGGTCTCGTGCCACAGCAGCGAGAAACGCAACTGCTGTGGAGCCTCGGTACCGATGCGAGGGGTGCCGCCCGTATTGGATTGCGTCTTGGATTCGTGCCCGTCGCCCTGCGCAGCCGTGATCTGGTATGGCGTGGGCCGCATCGGTTTGCCGTTCGGGGACAGCAGACGGAAGGTTTCATCATAGAGCCCGAACGATGTCGTCGGGAACCCTGCAGGAGTGACGGTTTTGCTCACCGGCCCCTCAAACGTCCGCTGCGCCGCCTTATACGTAATCGGCCCGGCACACTCCACGGTGATATTCCCACCTTCGAGCGTGATCGACGCTCCGCCGGCCGTGGCGATGCGAATGCGCTTGGCCGCCGCAAAATCCACATTCATATTGGCCGACACCAGCTTCAGGTCC